>Ga0307374_10000187_pt1 | contig 114208 bp, 81 predicted proteins | sample OX3MG_FD_202532 | JGI IMG/M metagenome (GOLD analysis project Ga0307374, IMG submission 202532) | Soil microbial communities from Risofladan, Vaasa, Finland - OX-3 | ecosystem: Environmental > Terrestrial > Soil > Coastal area > Acid sulfate soil | place: Finland: Risofladan, Vaasa | collected...
AACGCGCGCCTGGTCCACCGACGTGACGGCCACGCAACGCGGCGTTGACTGGCAAATGAAGATCGACGACGCCCGAACGAAACTAAAGTCGGTCTACCCGACAATTAAGCTGTGACAAAGCACTAGGAAGGCCGTCCCACGGTTGACATCGCCCATTGCCGCCGCTCCTGCGGTGGCGTAGAATTGACAGTTGCCGGGGCGAGCGGGTTAGAGAACTGGTTTGTCGCAATCACTCCCTCCCTCGCCACAGGACATCCCCCATCACGAAAATCAAATTCACATGAGGATTCGCGCGATGGCGGATTTTGAGTCGATGAAGCGCGACCTGTTGGCCGAATGCGAAGACGATCATGTTAGCCGGGCCTCGGTCATTGGCTACGTCGAGGACGAGCTAGGGGAAGCGAACGAGACGGAGCTTCAAAAGGCGACGCTCGATTTGCTTTACGAGTTGTTGAAAGCCGGCCGGGTACAAGCGGGTTTTCCTGACGCGAACGGAAGGGAGCTTCACCCATGGCCGTTTGCCGTCAGTGCGATCATCGACAAGATCAGATCGCTCTGGGATCCCAATGGCGCCCGCCCCAAGCCGGGCGAAGTCGTCTGGTTCACCACGCCGTGGAAGTCGCCCGCGCGAGCGTCGTGACGTTCTAGCCCCGTGTTTACTGCTTTCCCGTCCCCAACCGCGTCAGCCCTCGTTGTTCTACACATCTTTTGATTGCGGGTGGTGAAATGGGGGCGTTGGGAAATCCCGGTCTCTTCGTAAGATGCCAGGGGCTTGCCCCCTGGAGTTTCACGTTGGTTTCTAGATCGAATGCGGCCGCATCCCCACCGTCCGTGTCGCCCCGCAGGCCGCCGAAGGCGGCCTGCGGGGCGACACGGGGAAAGGCAGGTAATCCGGGGAGCCTGCGTGTGTAGATACGAGCGTGAAACTCCACGGGGCAAGCCCGTGGCCTCTTGGAAGATGTGTAGAACAACGAGGTGTCAGCCCCAGGCTACGCTCTGCCGACCCTTCGGGTCCGCCCTCCGGTATCAAGGTTGCGGCACACGGAGTGGTCGCCTTCGGCGACCGCTGTTGTTGCAGCACGATCTGCTGGATGGCAGCTACGCTCCCGGCCGCTACCGTCACTTTCACGTCTTCGAGCCGAAGCGGCGGGCAATCCCGGTCTCTTCGTAAGAGGCCAGGGGCTTGCCCCCTGGAGTTTCACGTTGGTTTCTAAATCGCATGCGGCCGCACCCCCACCGTTCGTGTCGCCCCGCAGGCCGCCGAAGGCGGCCTGCGGGGCGACACGCGGAAAGACAGGTAATCAGGGGGCCTGCGTGTGTAGATGCGAGCGTGAATCTCCAGGGGACAAGCCCCTGGCCTCTTGGAGAACTACGAGGGCGTAAGCCCCACGCTACACTGTGCTGACCCTTCCGGTCTGTCGTCCGATAACGCCACCGTAGTCATCACGCTCCGCGTGATGTGCTTTCATCACGCGGAGCGTGACGGCTACGATTTCCGCCTCTTGCATTTCGCCGCCGGCCGCGGCACAATGAGGCTTGCGTTTGGCGTTGGTCCCTGATCGGAGGACGCGAAATGAAACCCTTCTTGGCGCCGCTCGGCGCATGGCCGCTTCTTTTGCCGCTCGTCATGGCTTTGCCCGCGCGGGCCGGGGAGGATCCCACCCAGCGCTGGGCGCTGCTGATCGGCGTCGACGATTACGCCGAGCTCGAAGACCTCAAATACGCCGGCGCCGACGTGCGCGCGCTCCAAGGCGAATTGCTGGCGCGGGGCTTCGAGCAAGACGGCGTCTTTCTGGTCGAGGACGGCTCGGCGCAGAGCAAGTACCGACCCTCGAAGGGCAACATCGAGCGGCAGTTGGACCTGCTCATGCAACTGGCCGAGCGCGACGACCTGCTGCTGATCGCCTTCAGCGGGCATGGCGTGCATGTGGAAGGCAAGAGCTACCTTTGCCCCAGCGACGCCGTGCTCGACGACGTCGAGACGCTGGTGAGTCTCGACGCAGTGTACGAGCGGCTGCGCAAGTGCCCGGCGTCGCTGAAGCTGATGCTGGTCGACGCTTGCCGCGACGATCCACGTCTGGCGGGCCGCCGGGGCGCCGGCGGCGCCGACGTCACGACGCGCTTCGCGGCCGACCTGGAGCACCCGCCACAAGGGATCGTGATCTTGAACAGTTGCGCTCCGGGGCAGGCTTCGATGGAAGAAAAGGAGTTCGGGCATGGCGTGTTCATGCACTTCCTGATCGAAGGGCTGCACGGCGGCGCCGACGACAACCGCGACGGCCTGGTGACGTTGGGCGAACTTTCGCAGTTCGCCGGACTGCGCACCAATCGCTACGTCGCCCGGCAGTTCAACGGTGTTCAGACGCCCAAATTGCAGGGCGACCTGGCCACCGACGCGTTGGCCTTCGACCTGGGCGGGCTGCGCCGAGCGACCGCCAAAGACGACCTGGGAAGGCCCCCGCGCCAAGGTGAGGGCCTGGGGAGGTCGCCCTACGAGACGATCAGGAATTCGATCGGCATGAAGCTGACGCTGATTCCAGCCGGCGAATTCACGATGGGCAGCGACGAGACGGAGGCTGAACTCAAGCAGGCGTTTGAATATGCGGGCAACAATGACGACGAGCATCCCGAGCACCGGGTGCGGATCACGAAGCCGTTTTTCATGGGCGTAAACGAGGTGACTCTGGGCGAGTTCCTCAAGTTCTATCATGCGGCGAAATACCGCTGCGAGTGCGAGCGCGACGGCAAAGGCGGCTGGGGGTTTACGGGCGATATGCCCGAGCAACGGCGCGCCTTCACGCCCTGGGATTGGGGTTTCAGCGCCCAGACGCAAAAGCACCCGGTCGTGAATGTGACGTGGAATGACGCGACGGCGTTTTGTCAGTGGCTGAGCAAGCAGGAGGGGGAGGAGTACCGACTGCCGACGGAAGCCGAGTGGGAGTACGCCTGCCGGGCGGGCACGACCACGCGGTTTTACAACGGTGACGATCCGGAAGGGCTGGTGAAGATCGGCAACGTGCCCGACGGAACGCTCAAGCAGAAGCTCACTTGGTGGCCCGATGTCGTGAAAAGCAAAGATGGGTACGCTTTCACAGCCCCCGGCGGTCGGTTCCGGGCTAATGCGTTCGGACTGTACGACATGACGGGGAACGCCATGGAATGGTGCGCCGATTGGTACGGGGCCAATTATTACGAGAATTCGCCATCGGACGATCCGCAGGGGCCAGCCGCCGGCTCCTTCCGCGTGATTCGGGGCGGTGGCTGGCGCGTCATCCCTGTCTACTGTCGTTCCGCCTGCCGCTTCGCCGACGAGCCCGCGCACCGTTACAACTACATCGGTTTTCGGGTAGTTCGTGCGCGTTAGTTCTTGCGGCCCAGTCGTCTTGAACTCTGAAACTCTGATCTCTGTCAAGGGGGTGCAGGGGGCGAAGCCCCAACCCGTGGCGCCAGCAAGGCCCGGACACCAACCCGTGGCGCCAGCAAGGCCCGGACACCAACCCGCAGCGCAAGCAAGGCGCGGACACTAACCCGCGGCGCCAGCAAGGCCCGGCTACCAACCCGCGGCGCCAGCAAGGCCCGGCTACCAACCCGCGGCGCCAGCAAGGTCCGCCCGGCAAGGCGCCGGCCGTTTCGCCGGCGCTGCTCGACACGCTGCGCGACCGCTTGCGCCAAGATCCGACGACTTGGACGGAGCACCGCGTGTTGATCCGCACCGAAGCCAAGGCGGCGGCCGCGCCCCCCTCGAAGCCGGCGCGGGTCGGTCTTTTCATCGGCATCGGCAAGTACCTGCACCCGGAGTTTGCTCCCACGCACGTCGAGTTGGCCCATTCGGCGGAGGTGATGCGCGAGTTGATGCTGCGGCGCGGCGGGCTCGACCCCGCCAAGACGAAGCTCGCGCTCGACGAGCAAGCCACCAAGGCGCAATTGCGGAAGCTTGTCACGCGCTGGCTTCCCAGCGTTTCGCGGCCGGGCGACACGGTGTTCCTCTATTTCTCCGGGCACGCCGGCCAATTCGACACCACCGACCCCTCCGAATTGGACGGCAAAGACGAATCGCTGGCGCCGTACGACCTCAACGCCGGGAACGAGAAGCTGCCGTTCGCGGAGCGTCAGCGGCGGTATCGCGAGTCGAGCATCTTGGACGACACGCTCGCCCGCTGGCTGCAAGAACTCAGTGGCCGCCAATTGGTGCTGATCTTCGACACCTGCCACAGCGGCGGCCTGGTACAGGATAAAGGAATCGGGTACTTCGGCGACGAGGCCCCGCGCGTGAAGGACATTTCGCAGCTCAACACGATCATACTGACTTCCTGCGCGTCGGACGAGCAGAGCCTGTTCGAGGGCATCCAGAACAAGACGATGTGGTTTACTTACTGTTTGACCGAAGCGATGACACGGCCCGACGCGCCGCGCCCGCTCACGGTCCAGGCGGCGTTCGACGACAGCCGGAAGAGGATGAGACAATTGTTGCGGGAAGGCAACGCGGGGGTGGACCAAGAGCCCACGATCACCGACGGCGCGCTCTTGCCGGTGGTGTTGGCGCCCTGAGTGACCCATGTAGCGGAACTCGTGAGAGCTCCGACCGCCGCCACGTCTCACGCCTCGGAATTCTTACGAATTCCGCTACACGTTTTTTCTCGCCGCTCGCGTTGGAAGGAATTGAACCATGCGACACACCGAAATTGGCCGGTTCGCCCGGCGCCGGCCCCAAGCGCTGACCGCTCGCTTCGCCCCGTTCTTGATCGCCGCGGTGGTGGGCGGCGCCGACCCTACGCATCCCGCGGCGGTTTGTCCGGCCGCCGATTTCGATGAGGAAGCCGGCGGCGGCGACGCCAAGCCCGGCAACCAGTGGGCGCTGTTGATCGGCGTGGAAAAATACCATCGGGCCAGCCCGTTGCGGTTCACCGCCAATGACGTCGATCAGCTCGCGGCCACGCTCAAGGATTACGGGGGTTTCTCGCCCGTCCGCATCCTGCGAATGACCGACCATGCGACCAACGCGCGGTGGCAGCCGCTGCGCGCCAGCATTCTGTCGGAACTGCCGGCGTGGTTGCGAAAGCCCGCGGCGAACGACCAGGTGCTGGTCTACTTCAGCGGCCACGGCTTTCGCGACGCCGACGGAAAGCTTTATCTCGCGCCCTTGGACTGCGACCCCGACAACCCCGCGGCGACGGGTATCCCCATCGAATGGTTTCACCAGACCATCGCCCAGTGCCCGGCGAAGTTCAAATTGCTGGTTCTCGACGCTTGCCACGCCGGATCGGAAAAAGGCCCGGCCGACCCGTCAGGCGTCTCGGCCGGCGAGCTCGGACGATCGTTCGAGGACCTCAGCGACGTGCTGACGCTGGCCAGCTCGTCGGCCGACCAGCAAAGCCAGATCTGGGACGACAAGAAACAATCGCTCTTCAGCTACTGGTTGAACGACGGCCTCAAGGGCCATGCCGACGGCGACGGCGACGGGGCGGTCGACGTCGATGAACTGTTCAAGTACGTACACGCCGGCGTCGTGCGAACGGCCGACGCGCGGTTCCCCATGTCGCAAGAGCCGGTCCGCATCGTTCACCCCGACCGCGTGGGCGTGCCAGTCGTCGCGAGACTGAAGCCGCAACCTTTGAAGATCGTGTTGGCCGACATGGCGGAGCAATTGGCCGACGCCTTGGCCGACCGGCAGTTCACGCGGGTCGGGGTGCTGGAGTTCACCAACGACAGCCCGCTCGGCGAGTTGCTGGGGGCGAGTTTTGGCGGACTGGGCAGGTATTGCGGCGACGAGCTGGAACGCCAGTTGACCGAGCTGGCGGCGAGGCGCTTCAGCGTCGTCGACCGCCGCCATCTGCAAGCGGCCTTGAAAACCCGCAACTTCAGCACCGCCGACTTGGGCTCGTCCCCCGCCTTGGGCCGTTTGTCGGGGCAGGCGGGGGGCATGCCCGCGATCGTGGTGGGCACGCTGAACGGGCGCGCAAGGAGCGTCGTGCGCTTGCAGTGCAAATTGATCCACACCGAAACCGGCGACGCGGTCGTCTCCCTGGCGGGAGTGGCCCGGATCGACGAATCGCAATGGGCCATGCTGGGCGGCAGCGCCGCCGTCACGCAGGCGGTGTATCGAATCGACGTTCCCGAGAACGGGCCGTCGGGGATGATGTCGGTTTCCGACCAGGTGGTGGAAAAACTCGACCGGCTGGCCAAGGGCCCGCACCCTTTGCTCGACCCGAACTTTCCGTTCCGCGTGAAGATCATGATCGCCGGCAAGGAACGCCAAGGCTTTTTTCGCGGCAACGATTTTTTCGTTCCGGTTCGGGTGGGCGAGGTGTATGAGGTGAGGCTGGTGAATCGTAGCGGCCGGATGGTGCTGATGAGGCTTCTGGTCGATGGTTTGAACACGTTGCCGGAAAAGGCGACGACGGCCAAGGGCGTGCTCAGCTACCAGGTGGCGGCGCGGGTGAACCTGGACGCGGCGCGGCATTGGGTGCTCGACCCCGGGCGCAGCGTGGTGAACGCGGTTCGCGGCTTCGTCACCGAGACGAGCAACCGCGGCAAGCTGCGCGAGTTCAAAGTGGTCGACGCCGTGGCCTCGTTGGCCGCCCGCCGCAAGTTCACCGAGGGCATCGGGTTGATCACCGCCGCTTTTTACGCGCCGGCCGGCGCCGAGCGCGGCGGCGTGGGCACCGGTTTTGGCGACGTCCGTGAAGAAGACCTGAGCGAGCGCGGCGGCACGCGCGTGGGGAATTTGCTGGGGGTGGTCAATATCCGCTATGTGGAGGCCGGTGCCCTGCCGGCACGGCGTTAGGGCGGATTCCACCAAGCCGCCGCCGGCTCCCAGGTTGCCGAAGAAACTTTTCGCCGAGAGGGGTTGTGGCAAAAGATGTGTAGAACAACGAGGGCGTAAGCCCCCACCACCAGCGGCGCGTCGATCATGGCCGGAATCCGTCGCCCCATCCGCGACAAACGCTTTGAGTCGGAGGACTCGGCGTCTGCCCCCTTTTGCTGCGACCGTTGCCGCCTTATCGATCTCGGCCGCTGGCTCGGCGAAAGCTACGCGGTTCCCGTGTTGTCCAGAACGACGAAAACCACTGAAAAACACGGCAAATTTGACAAGCATCGCCCTTCCATGCTAACGTGGGAGTTTCACCCGCGTAGTGGGTCGGGGGCAAGCCCGCGGCCTCTTGGAAGATGTGTAGGACAACGGCTGTGCCGTTTCACGGAAACCGAGACCCAAGCGAAAACGAGGTCACCATGCCACGCACCGACTTACCTCGCGTCGCCGCTCGCCTCCGCTCGCTCGGTCTCCGCTCGCTCGGTCTCCGCTCGCTCGGTCTCCGCTCGCTCGGTCTCTGCTCGCTCATCGCGCTGGCATCCGCATCGTGGGCGCGGGGCGCGGACGACGACGAGGCCGACTACGAGATCCACGAGATGTCGCTGTGGGGGCTGGACCCCACCTTGGAGCAGGCGAACCATTTGCAGCACTACCCCAGCGCCATGCCGGGGGTGGTTGAAACCGAACGTAGTCGCACGGGCCAGCCCGGCCGGCTCTCGCCCTTGAGCCTGATGGTGTTCCACGGCCAGCCCGTCAAGGATCTGGAACTCGATCTCCGCGTGCAAAACGGCCGCTTCCTGGGTCACTGGCCGGCCGCCCAATCCAAAAGCGGTCGGCTCCGCTGGATCGAGCTGGCCACCACGGCCGAGCCGGTCGAGACGGCAAAGCCGGCCAACGTCGATCAAAAGCACTGGTTCAACCAGGCCCGCCAACTCGACGGTTTGCACGTCAGCCACTCGTCGCGGAGCGAACGCTTCTTGACCTACGATTGCGAGCTCAAGTACACGGCCGCGGTCAAGCTGGCCGGCGGCCCGGACGTTTATCAGGTGACGAACCTGACCACCGTGCCCATGACGGATGTTTACATCGTGGTGCCGGATGGCGACAAGCGGCGGATCGGCCACCTGGCGGCGCTACCGGCGGGCAAGCCTCAGCCGCCCACCCCCATGCCCGGCCAGCCTCCCGCGCCACCGCCGGCCCCCGCGGGCCAGCGCGCCGTCCCCGGCGCGGCCCCCGTTGCCCCGCCGGCCCCCGCCGTGAAAGCGCCCCAGGAAAAGAAACCTGACGCGAAGCCCGCCGCCGAGAAACCTGACGCGAAGCCCGCCGCCGAGAAACCTGACGCGAAGCCCGCCGCCGAGAAACCTGACGCGAAGCCCGCCGCCGAGAAACCTGACGCGAAGCCCGCCGCCGAGAAACCTGACGCGAAGCCCGCCCCACCCGCGCCGGAGGAGCCGGGCCTCGATCTGGTGATGTCGGCTCCGATGGCCGATGACTCCGCCGAGTTGGCCGCGATCAAGGAGTCGTTCGCCGAGGGATTGCTCACGAGCGGCTTGACCGCCAAGGAGGTCGAGTTCTTCATGTCGATGGCCGCCAAGTCGATCTTCGAGGTCAACGAAATGGTGATCGTCTATCGTCTGCCGGCCGCCGTGATCGAGGAGCGGCTGCCGCTGGTGGCCTATCCCGCTCCGAGGAAAACGGTGCGGGTGGCGTGGATGGTGGTCCGCAACATCGACCCGCGCATCAAGGACGAAGTGCGACGTCTGGTGGCCGAGTTGGGGGCCGACGATTACGCCCAGCGCGAGAAGGCCGAGAAGCGGCTGGCCGAACTGGGCCGTCTGGCCGTGCCCGTCTTGAAGACCGTGCTCAGCAGCGCCGACCCCGAGGTCGCGTACCGCGCCGAGCGGATCTTGCTGAGCCAGAACGAAAAGATCGACGGCACATGATTGTTGGTTGCGGCGATAGGCCGCGTCAAGAATTCCTCCGCAGGTCCAGCGTGAGCGGGAACTGCGGGTTCAGTTCCTCGCTGGGCGGCGCGGTGGGGCCGGGCGTGTGGCCGTGCCTGAAGAACCGCGCGGCGCGGCGCGATTCGGCCTCGTTGGCGTTCACGGGAAAACCGTCGTAATGGCGCCCGCCAGGGTGCGCGACGTGCCAGGCGCAACCACCCATCGAACGGCCGGCCCAACTGTCGTAGAGGTCGAACACCAAGGGCGTGTGGACCGCGATCGTGGGGTGCAGGCAGGTCGGTGGCTGCCAGGCGCGGTAGCGCACGCCGGCCACGAACTCGCCGGCCGTGCCCGTCGCGTGCAAGGGGACGCGGCGGCCGTTGCACCCGACCAGGTGCCGCGGATCCGTCATCCCCTCGATCTTGACCTGCAGCCGCTCGACCGACGAATCGACGTAGCGCGCCGTGCCGCCCGGCCCAGGCTCCTCGCCCAGCACGTTCCAAGGCTCGATCGCCGAGCGCAGCTCGATGCGCACGCCGGAGTACGTCGCCGCGCCATGGAAGGGAAAGCGAAACTCGAATTGGGCGTCGAACCATTCGGGCCGGAACGCGTAGCCGGTGGCGCGCAGGTCGTCGATCACGTCGCGGATGTCCCGCGACACGAAGTGCGGCAGGAGAAAGCGGTCGTGCAAGCACGTCCCCCAGCGGACGAGCTCCCGCCGGTAGGGCTGCTTCCAGAACCAGGCGACCAGGGCCCGCAACAACAATTGCTGCGTGAGGCTCATGCGCGCGTGCGGCGGCATCTCGAAAGCGCGCAACTCGACCAGCCCCAGCCGGCCCGCCGCCGAGTCGGGCGAAAAGAGCTTGTCGATGCAGAACTCGGCGCGGTGCGTGTTACCGGTCAGGTCGGTCAGCAGGTGCCGGAACACGCGATCGACCAGCCAGGGAGGGCAACCGCCCGATTCGGGAATCTGCTGAAAGGCGATTTCCAGTTCGTACAGGCTCTCGTGCCGCCCCTCGTCGATCCGCGGCGCCTGGCTCGTCGGCCCGATGAACGTGCCGGAGAACAAGTACGACAACGCCGGGTGATTGTTCCAATAGGCCAGCAGGCTGCGCAACAGGTCGGGGCGCCGCAGGAAGGGGCTGTCCGCCGGCGTCGGGCCGCCGAGGACGACGTGATTGCCGCCCCCCGTGCCGGAATGCTTTCCGTCGAGCATGAACTTTTCGGTGCCCAGCCGCGCGTGCCGCGCCTCGTCGTAGAGCACCGTCGTGTTCTTGACCAGTTCGTCCCAACCGCGGGCCGGATGGACGTTGACTTCGATCACGCCGGGATCGGGCGTCACCTTGATGTGGTTCAGCCGATGGTCGTGCGGTGGTGGATACCCCTCGACGACGACCGGCAGCGACAGTTCGGCCGCGGTCCGTTCGACCGCGGCGACCAGCTCGATGTACTCTTCGAGGCGCCGCAGCGGCGGCATGAAGACGTGCAGCCGCCCCTGGCGCGGCTCGACGCAGATCGCCGTGCGAATCAAGTGCCGGGCCGATTGGACCAGTTCCGGCGCCGCCTCGGTCAACGGCGCCATCTCCATCAGGGCCTCCGATGGCGAGCGGGGGGCGTCAGCCCCCTGTTCATTCCGCCTCTGTTGAGACGATCGCCGCGGCTCATCATCCGGCAGGGAACCTCGCGGCTCGAACGGATCCAAGCCTTGCGCCAATTCGCGGTCCTCGGGCGCCGACCAGGGGAGCGAATCGAGCGGCAGGCGAAGTCCCAGCGGGGAGTCGCCGGGTATGAGGTACATCCGTTCCGATCGGAAGGGCCATTGTCCACTGAGCCAGCGCGGAACGGAAGCCGGATCGCCGGGCCGCAACGGCAGCGCGTAGCCGACCACTTCGGCGAGTCCTTGCTCGAAGATTCTCGCCAGCCGGGCACGCTCACGCGGATCGTCGAGCCGGGCGTCGAACGGATCGACGTTCAGCGGCAGCGCGCGCTCTTGCCGAAGGTAGTGCCACACATCCTCGTAGGCCGGCACGGCCCGTTCGCGCGAAACGCCCAGCCGGTCGGCCAGGGCGAAGACGAATGCCGCGGCCTCGGCACGCCCATGACCGCCACGGGTATGTTGGTTCGCCAGCAAGTCGCGGTTGTGCCACATCGGCACACCGTCCTTTCGCCAAAAGCAACTCAGCGCCCAGCGCGGCAGCGGCTCGCCGGGATACCATTTTCCCTGTCCATAGTGCAACAGGGCGCCTGGCGCGAAGCGGCGTTCGATCCGTTCCAACAAGTTTCCGGCCAAGAGCCGCTTGGTCGGCCCTAGCGCGTCGAAGTTCCATTCCAGGCCGTCCATGTCGTCGACCGAGACGAACGTCGGCTCGCCCCCCATCGTCAGGCGCACATCGCCGGCGTCCAACTCGGCGTCGATGCGGTATCCCAGTCTTTCGATCGCTTGCCACTCGTCGTCGCGGTAGGGATGGGTGACCCGTGGGTCTTCGTGGATGCGCTGGACCGACATCGAGAAACTGAACTTCGACTCGCACGGCCCGACCGAGCCACTCAGCGGGGCGGCGCTCGACGGTTCGGCGGTGCAAGCCAGCGGAATGTGCCCCTCGCCGGCGAACAGTCCCGAGGTCGGGTCGAGTCCGATCCAGCCGGCGCCGGGCAGGAAGACCTCGGTCCAAGCGTGCAGGTCGGTGAAGTCGCGTTCGGGCCCACTGGGCCCGTCGAGCGATTTGACGTCGGCCGTAAGCTGAATCAGGTAGCCCGACACGAACCGCGCGGCCAGGCCCAGGTTGCGGAGGATCTGCGCCAACAGCCAGGCCGAGTCGCGGCACGAGCCGCTGGCCGACGAAAGCGTTTGCTCGCAGGTCTGCACGCCGGGGTCCATGCGAATCAGGTAACGCACGTCGCGCTGCAAACGCTGGTTCAGCGCCACCAGGAAGTCGTTCGTTTCCTGGCATCCGCGGTCGATCGAGTCGAGGTAGGCCCGCATGCGCGAACCGGCGGGCTCGACGGCGAGGAACGGTTTCAACTCCGCCGCCAGCGCGAGGTCGTAGACGAACGGGTACTTCTCGACGGCGGGCTCGAGGAAGAAGTCGAACGGGTTGATCACCGTCAACTCGGCCACCAGATCGACCTCGATCGACAATTCGCCTGCCGGCTTGGGGAACACCAGCCGTGCCAGGTAGTTGGCCTGCGTATCTTGCTGCCAATTGAGGAAGTGGGGGCGCGGCTCGACCGTAAGGGAGTAGCTCGTGACCGGCGTGCGGCAGTGCGGCGCCGGACGCAGCCGCACGACCTGCGGGAAGATCGTCACCGGCCGGTCGTAGTGGTAGACGGTTTTGTGGTTCAGGGCGACGCGGATCATGGATTAGTCATTGGTCATTGGTCATTAGTCATTGGTCATGGGTGTCCTTCGTCCTTGATGTCCCTGACGTCCTTTTTGTCCTTGGCCGCCCGCCGGGGCAATCACCTGGCCCCCGCCGGCGAGATCTCGGGGCGTTCCCGCGGGGCGAAGAACGTCTCCGAAATCGCATCGCCGACCTGGTTGAGCTTGACCTGGAAGCGATCGATGAACTCGTGCAGGCCGCCGGCGATGATCTCGTCGATGTGGGTGTAATCCAGTTCGGCCCGCACCCGTCCCAATCGCTGCTCGGCCGAGCTGCGGAAGGTGCCGCCGGGGCTGCCGGTGATCGCCAACAGCGACTCCTCGGCCTTGAGCAGCGCGAAGTGCATCGAGCGGGGAAACTCGCGGTCGAGCATCAGAAAATCGGCCACCTGGGTGGGCGTGATCCGGCCGTGCCGCTTGCGGTACATCTCCAGGGCGCTGGCCGATTTCAAGAGCGCCGACCATTGGATCGTATCCAGCGGCGTGCCCACCTCCGAGACGGCCGGCAACAAGAGGAAATACTTGACGTCGAGCATGCGCGAGGTCTTGTCGGCCCGCTCGACGAGCCGCGCCAGGCGGCCGAAGTGCCAAGCCTCGCCGTGCGACATCGTGGCGTCGGTGATGCCGTAGAGCAGGTGGCTGGCGAGCTTGATCTCCTCGAAGAATTCGAAGCCCGGCTCCAAAGCGCCGCGCCCGTCGGCGGCCGAGCGGACCATGAGGTAGAACTTGTTCAGCTCCTCCCACATCGCCGACGAAATCATCTCGCGCACGGTGCGCGCGTTTTCGCGCGCGCTGCGCAGGCAGGAGAGGATCGAGTTGGGGTTGTCGGCGTCGAACGTCAGGAACTCGATCACCTGCCGTTTTTCAGGCGCGCCGTGGCGCTCGATGAAGCGCTCCTGGTCGCCGGTGATGTAGACCAGGGGCGCCCACTGCTCGCCCAGCCCGGTGCCCAGGTCGATCGACAGGTTGAGGTTCACGTCGATGAACCGGGCCACGTTCTCCGCGCGTTCGACGTAGCGGTTCATCCAGTAGATCGACTCCGCGACCCGGCTTAGCATTGAGTCTGCTCCTGTCGTTGCGCGGGCGTTCCCGTCGAGTTGCTTTCCGGCTGGTATCCCTGCCGGAGCACCCAGGTGTCTTTGCTGCCGCCGCCTTGCGACGAATTGACGACCAGCGAGCCTGGCTTGAGCGCCACCCGCGTGAGGCCGCCGGGCAGAACGTAGATCTCCTCGCCGTAGAGGATGTACGGCCGCAGGTCGACGTGCCGGCCCTCCAGATGATCGCCGGCGATCGTCGGCACGCGCGACAGGGCGAGCATCGGCTGCGCGACGTACTCGCGTGGCTTGGCCAAGATCAGCTCGCGGTAACGCGCGTGTTCCTCGCGCGGCGCCCGCGGGCCGAGCAGGATGCCGTAGCCCCCCGACTCGTTCGTGGGCTTGATCACCAACTGATCCATGTTGGCCAGCACGTACTCGCACTGCGCCTCGTCGCCGCAGACGTAGGTGGGCACGTTGGGCAGGATGATGTCTTCGCCCAGGTAGTAGCGGATGATTTGCGGCACGAAGGCGTAGACGGCCTTGTCGTCGGCGATGCCGGTGCCCGGCGCGTTGGCCAACGCCACGCGACCGGCCCGGTAGACCTCGATCAAGCCCGGCACCCCCAGGCACGAGTCGGGGCGAAACGTCCGCGGATCGAGGAAGTCGTCGTCGATCCGGCGATAGATCACGTCGACGCGCTCCAGCCCCCGCGTGGTCCGCATCTGAACGTAGCCGTCGACCACGATCAGATCGGAACCCTGAACCAGTTCGACTCCCATCTGCTGGGCCAGGAAGCAGTGCTCGAAATAGGCGGAGTTGTAAATGCCCGGCGTCAAGACCACGACATTGGCGTCGCGGACCCCGGCGGGCGCGATGTACTGCAGCATCTTCAGCAGTTGCTCGGGGTACTCCTCGACCGGCAGGATCGGCAATCCGTCGAAGACCTGCGGGAACGTCCGCTTCATCACCTCGCGGTTTTCCAGGACGTAGGAAACGCCCGACGGGCAACGGAGATTGTCTTCGAGCACGTAGATCTGGCCGTTGGTGTCGCGGACCAGGTCGGTGCCGGTGATATGACACCAGATGCCATGTGGCGGGTTGAGGCCGGCGCAGGGACCGCGGAGGCACTTGCCCGAGTCGATCAGCCAGTCGGGCACGATCCCTTCGCGCACGATCCGCCGCTCGTGGTAGATGTCGTCGATGAACAAGTTCAGCGCCCGGATGCGCTGCTTGAGACCTCGCTCGATGGTGCTCCATTCGCGACCTTCCACGATCCGTGGCAGGATGTCGAAGGGCCAGATTTTTTCGGTGCCCGCCTCGTGCCCGTAGACGTTGAACGTGATCCCCATGTTCAGCAAGGCGAGGTCGGCCGCCTTCTGGCGGCGTTGCAATTCGCCGTCGGAAAGCGCGGCCAGGCGGCGGACCAACAGCTCGCCGTGCGGCCTGGGCTTGCCGTCCGACTCGAAGATCTCGTCGTAGAAGCCGTCGGTCTGGTAGCAGTGGAAGTCCATGGCGGTCGGGAGCGGTCGCGCTACGGCCCGCGAAGGGCCAAGGTCGAATTCAGCAGCGTGGAAATCGGTCCGCCAAGTCTTAGTGATAAGCATAACGGACTTTCGCGGTAAAAGCCATTAGGGCGACAGGGAAAGGGGCACTCATATTGTCGGCTTTCGGACATGGGCGAATTCGCCGGAATCCGAGGCGACGGCGGTTGTACGCCCGCGACGGAAAGGCCGGTGCGCGCGGAAAAGGCGCCACAACCGTCGCGGCGGGCATTCTCGTGGCATTCTCGTTCGCACGCTCCGCGTGGGAACGTGTCCTCGGCCGCTCCGCGGCCTTCACGCGGCCGACACGGAGACATTTTGCCACGCGAACGTGGTGGCTGGTGGCAGAGCGTAAGCGATGCCCCGGCAAGATAGCGACCGGGGCATCGCTGACGCTCTGCCCCAGCCACCGTGAATGCCTCATTGGGCCCGTGCCATCGTCACCGGGTATACTGGAATTGTACTAACTCACTACCCCAGCGATGGAGTTCGCGCAGATGTCGCAGGATTTGAGCCCGATTTTCCCCGGTATGGACCCGTACCTCGAGAACCCACACCTTTGGACAGGTTTTCACGCCCGCTTCATCGTCTACATCAGCGACCATCTCCAGTCTGTGTTGCCGCCTCGTTACGTTGCCGCGGTCGAGGAGCGGGTTTACGTCGAAGGTCCACTCGACGTCGACGAACCGACCATCGTCGAGGTTTCGGAACTGGAGGTCCACGAATCGTACGTGAACATCCTCGACTTGGAGACGGGGCAGAGCGTCGTTGCCATCATCGAAGTGCTCAGCCCGGCCAACAAGTACCCTGGCGACGGGCGGGAATTGTACTTGAAAAAGCAGCAGGAGATCCTCGGAAGCACGACGCACCTGATCGAAATCGATCTGCTCCGTGGCGGACATCATGTGCTGGCCGTGCCGGAACATGAGGCTCGCGCACGCCACAGCTACGACTATCTCGTGAGCGTGAAACGCGCCGAGGCCAAACGCAAGCGTTTTGAGCTGTACGCGAGGCGGCTTCGCGACCGGCTTCCTCGCGTGGGGGTTCCTCTGGCGGGAGGCGACCCCGACGTTCGGCTCGATGTGCAAGCGGTCCTAACACAGACCTACCTGGCCAGCCGGTATCGCGGACGATTGCGTTATGACGCGCCGTGCCAGCCTGCCCTGAGTGCCGATGACCAGGTATGGGCGCGGCAACAGATCGAGCAAGCGGCGGAAGGAAGGAAGGATGAAGAATGAGGTCGTAGCGGAATTCGTGAGAATTCCGAGGCGCAAGGCGTAGCCGGATTCGCGAGAATTCGGGGGTGTGGAGCAACGCGACGGCCGGAACTCTTGAGAGTTCCGTTACGACACGGACGAATTCGCGCAATAAACTCGCCTCCGCCGCGGGTCTTTACCTTATACGGGCGGCTGCGCGGAGACACGATGGAGGCATTGGCGAAACGGCTTGCACGGGGTGAGCCGGCGGCGTTTGCCGAGCTTTACGACGATTGCGCCGACCGGCTGTACCATTACCTGATCGTCCGGCTGCGTTCGTCGGACGCCGCGGGCGACGTACTGCAAGACACCTTTGTTCGCCTGGCTCGCTCGCGCCGGCGGTTTGCCGGCGTCGAGAACCCGGTGGCCTATGCATTTGCCGTGGCCCGCAACGAGGCGCACCGCGCGGCCGGCCGCAGGGTACGTGAAGAAGGTCTTCTGACGGCGACGGCGGATGAGCTGTTCGTCGCGGCGCCCGACGACCACGCGGCCCGTGAGGCGGCCGAATCGGTCGCGGGGGCAATGGCGAGGCTCAGCGAGGAGCTGCGCGAGATCATCGAACTCAAACATTATTCCGAGCTCACGTTCCGCGAAATCGCCGAGGTGACCGGGTTGCCGCAAGGCACGGCGGCGACCCGTTACCGAACGGCGATCGGGCGGTTGCGAGGCTTTTTGGCGAAGGAGTGGTCATGAACTTCAAACCAGACGACGAAGTGCCTCGCCTATTGGCGCAAGCAATGCCTGGCGGCGCTCCGCCGGAACTGCGCCGCGTGGTGCTCGACGCGGTTGCGAACGAGCTGACCGGGGTCAGCCATCGGAGCATGACGTCGTGGGCGGCCTGGGGCGTTGCCGCGCTGGTGCTCTTGGCCATTGGGTTGAACGTGGGAGTCGGCATGAATGAAGAACGGCGGCTGGCGCGGCTTCGGCACCACGGCACTGAACGGGCCGGTGTTGGCGAGTTGACTGAGACGGTGGCCTTTCTGACCGATGATGCCTCGGCCGAACGGTTCCACGATTACTTGGCGAGTATGTTGCCGCGCCGCACTGCGTCGCTCGCAGCCTGGCCGCCTGAAGCCTCGCCGCCCGCAGCGTGGCCGCCCCCAGCGTGGCCGCAAGACGAGCTTCGAGCGATCCGCGGCGTATCGGTCGATCAATGAGAGGATGGAGAGCATGAAACGCTTGAAAAAGTGGTTGATTTGGGGCGTTCTCGGCATCGTCGCAACCATCGCCTGCCTTGGCATCTACGTCGCGTTGGCGAGTTGGCGCGCGGGCGCGCGGCTGGAAGCCCTCCTGACGCCGATTCGCGAGGCGGGCGACCCGCTGGGACTGGCCGACCTGGCCCGCGCACCGATTCCGCCCGAAAACAATGCCGCCGTGTTCTTACGCCGCGCGGAGAACGACCTGCAAGCCCTCGGTAAGGAATTCCTGCCGCTCGACGTTGAGTCGAGCGGTCATTATCGTGACGATCGCTTGACCGATTCAGGCGCCGCGATCATTCGAGGGGCCTTGGACGCCTATCCGAACGTCCTACCGTTGATCGAACAGGCCGCGTCGAGTTCCGATTACGATCCACAATACGATTACACTTTACCGCCGGCTGACTTTCAGGAGCGATACCTGCTGCGACCGCAAGCCATACGGCAAGTCGCGCGATGGTTGCAGTGGCGGAGCGACTTGCTGCGGCACGAGGGGCAATCCGAGGCGGCCCTGCGCAATGACCTGCTGCTTTGGCGGCTCATCCCGCATTTTGATCGTGAGCCATTGATCGTGGGCCGGCTCGTGGCGATCGCGCTGCGCGGGAGGGCCGTTCATATGACGGCCCAATTACTCGCCGACGAACCGATTTCAACCGAACTGCGGCAAGAGCTTGATCGGGAGTTGGCAAAGCACCTCGATCCGAAGCCCATTCTCTGGGCGCTGAAGTCGGAACGCGCCTTCGGTATCGACTACTTCCAGTACTTTTACGACTCAGCAGTTGCCGGGTGGTGGTTCAAGGACGACGAGTGCGATTATCTCGAACTTCTATCCGGCCAGTTGGAGTTGGCCGCCGCGCCTCGCTACCAGGTGGCGCCGCGCTTGGCGAAGCGCAAGCTCAAATCAGCCGGCGTGGGCGCGTTGACGGCCCTCGTCGCTCCGGCCACGCAAGCCCTGCGCGACGCCGAGGATCGCGTCCGCGCCGGCGTGCAGTGCCTGCGCGTGCTGGCCGCCCTGCTTGCGTATGTCGAGCGGACCGGCGACGAACGTCCCGAGCTGGCTGCCCTGGGATTGCCCGTCGAGTGGACCACCGATCCCTACGACGGCCGGCCATTGCGGTTCAAGAAGACCGAGCGCGGCTGGCTCGTGTACGCGGTCGGCAACAACCTCAAGGACGACGGCGGCGATCTCAAGGACCGGGCCGACGTCGGCGTCGGCCCGGAGGGGTTGGAGCCAATTCGACGTGTACCCTGAGACGATCTTTCGCATACGCGCGCCGCCTCGGCCGCGTAGGGGCGTAAGCCGGCGTAAGCCCCAGGAACGACGCCCAAATTCGATGTCGTCCAGCCCCGCAGGGGCGACAGAGAGCGTTGCGCCGCCTCCGGTGCCGCCCCTTCGGGGCTTTACGACGGGGAAGCGCTCGCGTTTCCTGGGGCTTACGCCGGCTTACGCCTCAGGCTAGACTCTGTCGCCGCTTCGCGGCTGGCAATCTCCGGTTCATGCACTGGGTTCATGTTCAACCGGGCACCGGCCTGATTCACTGATGGTGGGCGACTTCCTCACGACGGAAGTCCCGCGTTTGGAAAGCGTCCGCGACGCTTGGCTCGATAGTCTCGATCTCGAATGTCACGGACGAACGCCACGTTCGATCATTGACCGTGAACGCGCGAGGAGTGACCCGGACGTTCCGTTTTAAGGTTCATCCCGGCGGAAGCGTACATGATTCAAGACGATTGCCCGCGCCGTCAATCCGACGACACATAGGCCCAACTCACGCTGCGCGCGATTCGCCTTTTTGGCCGAGTGCCGAGCCGTAACTCGTTGCGTTCCAAGCCGATACAGACGTGATGATGAACGCCCACGGGGCAGTTGGCACGAATTTCGCTTTACCTTCCGCCAACGGCGCGGTAAAAGTAGCTGAGCCAAAATTACCCGGATCGGATTTGCCTTGCGAGAGGAGTGTGGATGATGACAGTGCAATCGAATACCCTGTGGCGGCGGTGGGCGAAACGATTCGTGGTGCTGGGCCTGGCGGCCTTGGCGCCGGCCGTGGCTTCGGCGCGGGTGCCTTATCAATCGAAGTCGCGCCCCGCCGTGCCCCCCGCCACGCAAGCCAGTTCGACGACGCCCGCCGCTCCCGCTCCGCAGTCGTCGGCCTCGCCTTCCCCGACCACCAAGAACGTCGCCGACGTGCCGGCCTTGCCGCCGGTCGGCGGCGACGACCAAGCCAAGGCGGGCAACATTTGCGCGGCGATCTCCGGACTGCCGACCTTGGGCACCGCCGTGCATTGGGTCGCCACGCCCGACGAAGCCGGCAAGCTCGCCGAAAAGGAGCACAAGCTGGTCTTCCTGATCCAGGTCTCCGGCAATTTCGCGCGCCAGGAATTCACGTGAAACAACGCCCAGGCATTCAGGGCGGGCGCCCTGTCGGACAAGCGTGTCGGTGATTATTTGAACGAACATTGCATCGCGGCCTATCAGCAAATCGGCGACTTCACGGTGACCAAGGTCGATGGCAAAGTGCAGAAGAACGGCGGCAACGTCGCCAGTTATTTCCTGACCCCCAAGGGTCTCGTCGTCAACGCCGTGGTCGGGCCGGTGAAGGCCGACAAGCTCTTGAGCGAGGCCCAATGGTCCGAGCAACTCTTCCAACAGATGTCGCCCTCGGAACAAATGGCGCCGCACCCGGCAGGCAAAGCGCTCACGCTGGTGCAGCAGGCGCATACGGCCCAGGCCAACGATCGCGTCCATCAGCTCCTGGCCGAAAACCCACTGGCGCCGATCCACTACGTTTACGAATATGTGTTCGAGAAGCTGGCCAACCAGAAGGTGGCCCAAGACCGTAGCGGCGCGATGACGGCGGCCGCCGGCCTGGAAAAGGCCCGTAAGGACGGGCGGCCCGTGCTGTTGGTGCTGTTCAAGGGAAATGCCGACCATCCGGCCTATGACGCAGCGACCGAGGCGCTTCTCGGCAGGTTGTCCAGTTCGGCGGCGGCCCGGCCGGCGAAAAGCTGCCTCGTCCTCCCGTTGCCGATCAACGAGTTGCCGGCGCTCTCGAACCTGGCCAACGTATCGGAATACAACTTGGCCGAGCGCACGACGCCAACGATGGTGCTGGTACGCCCCAGCGGCGAGCAAATCGCCGCCATTCCGGCCTCGGTCGATCCGCGTGACTTGGCCTCCCAGCTTTGGGCGGCGGTGAACGAAGTGCGCTTCGACAAGGCCCAGAAGCTGTTGGAGGCGGGCGAGAACAAGTCGGCGGCCATGTACCTGTCGCTGGTCAAGTCGTCGCCCACGAAGGGATCCGTGCGTGACAGGGCCCAACAGCAATGGGAACAGATCCGAGCGGGTAAGCCGGTCAAGCCGACGACGGCCGCGGCCGTCGCCCAGGGCAAGTCCGACACCTCGGCGTCGGCCGCTGCGGATCGTTAGCCGTAGCGGAATTCGTGAGAATTCCGAACTTGGCGCGATGGGACCGATCTTGTACTTTGCTTCGGCCGAAGGAGATCATCCGATGCAGCCGTTCGCCGAGGTACTGGCACATGACATCATGCGGGGAGAGTTGATCTGCGCCCATCCCGATCAATCGCTCGTCGAATTACGGCACCTGCTGATCGAATCGCACATTTCCGGGGCGCCGGTGGTCAGTGAAGGGCGATTGGTCGGCATCGTCAGCCGTAGCGACCTGGTGCGCGTGCGCGAATTGCTCGACGCGCTTGACGGGCAAGTGTACGGGTCGGAGGATTGGAACGAGAGTCAGGCCGACGGCTTCAAGCACCCGGCGCGCGAGGAGTTTCACGGCTTTCAGAAGCGGGCCGACCAACTCCGTGTCAAAGACGCGATGCGGGCCCAGGTATTGACCTGTTCGCCCGACACGCCGGTGGTCGAGTTGGCGGCGGAGATGGTGCGGCACCATGTGCATCGCATCGTGGTGGTCGAGAACGACCGGCCGATCGGGATCATCAGCAGCCTTGACATCGCCGAACTCGTCGCCAAGGCGGCCATTTCCTGAGCCGGGCGAGCCTCGTCGCTGCGCTCCCGTTGTCTTTTGCACGCCCGTAGCGTTCGAGCGCCGTACCGTGCAGAGGAACTGGGCGTTCGACACGGCAGGGACACGCGCACATGCGCGCAAAAAACGCGGCTTCGGCGCAGCCGAAACTGCGCACGAAAAAACTGGCAAAACCGTACCTGTACCGACAAGGAAATCCGTCTCGGCGGATTGCCCGGCTTTAGACGGTCAAGACTTCCTCCCACGCACCGCGCCGTCGTGCCACTCGCCACGAAGCTTTCGTCGGGTAAAGGTACGGTTTTGCCAGTTTTTTCGTGGCCGCGCCGCGCTCGGCCGCGTTGCCGTTCGCAACCGTACCGTTTCCGTTTCGGATGCTGTTCTCGCCGCGGCGCAGGGAGTTGCCGGCGCGTCGATCACGCTGGAATCATGGCGCGAGATCGTTGAGGTCGCGTACGAGGAGGCGCTAGTGTCTTGGGCGCCGACAGCGCGATTGACGAGCTCGGGCGCGCCGACGCCGTCGCCGGGTACGTGACGATCTCCTCATTGAACCGCGCGCTGGAACGCGAGCACGAGCGCGCCGCGGCGCGCCGGCCAGGTTACGAAGATTAGAAGATTAATCGCCCTCTGAGCATCGGCGCGTCGCGAAAAAAAACGATTCCGAAACCCCTCCCAAAGCGATCCAAAAGAGCGTGGGGTAAGGCGAAGGGGGCGCGGTAATTGGATGCCGCTTACGCGGCTCGCTCAGACGTCATGGGGTATTCGGAAGTCGTTTTTTTTCGCTTCGCTGCAGTTTTCTTTCGCACGTCCGTTGCTGCGCAACGTGCGTGCTTTTTTCGTAAAATGATCCTTCCTGATTCGTGGGCCGCTCCGCGGACCCGGTGAGCTTGCGCCGCGGGTTCGTGTGACGGCCGTCTGCGCTCGTTCCCCTGGACCATGAATAATCCGGGCTCGGCAAAACCGGCGCCGCCGTCAAAATATCCGCAAGTTGCTAAGACCAAGGGTCGATATAAGTAGACCAAGGCACCTTCCCAGCTGTAGATGCGCCATATCGATGAACCAGCCCCCCCGCCAACGGGCCAACCCGACGAGTTGCCTGGCCGCGCCAGAGCCGAACGGGAAGCCACGTTCGGCCCCTGGAGATTGGTGCTGGCGGAATCGAATTCCGCTGGCGTTGGCCGGGTTTTTTCTGGCCTACGCCGCGGCGTTTGTGGCGAAGGGGGAGCAGAGCGAGTGGTACGATGTGTTCGTTCTCGCGGCCCGGCGAATGCAACGTGGCGAGCCGCTGCAAGATTTTCCCTCGAACTACACGTATCCGCCGGCCATGGCGATGTTGGCCACGCCGCTATGCCACCTGTCGGCGAGCGTCTCCTTGGCGGCCTGGTATCTGGTCAACGTCGTCGCGGCGGTGGCGGTGGTGACGTGCGCCTGGGGGCTGGCCGGCGGACCGCCGCTGTGGCGCCTGCCGCCGCGCTGGCAGAGTGTCTTCTGGATCGGCCTGCTGCTCGGCGGGCGATGGTTCGTGGCGCCGCTGGAGCACCAGCAGTTCGACATGGTCATCGCAGCCCTGCTCTTGGCCGGTTGCCGCGCCGGCCAGAACGGCCGCCAGCGGCTGGGGGCCGTACTGATCGGTGTCTCGGCGAGCATGAAATGCGTCCCCTTGCTGTTTGCCCCCTATTTGCTATGGCGAGGAAAGCCCCAAGCGGCGCTGCTGGTGGTGGCCGTGGCGGTGGGAATCAATCTGCTCCCCGATCTGTTCTTTCCCCGCTCCGACGGCGGACTTCACTGGGTTGCCTGGGCCCAGGTTTATCTGCTCGCGCCCGCGCGTGTCGCGCCCGGTGGCTGGCTGACCGACCCGCTGCAAAACCAGTCGTTGGCCGGCCTATTCGACCATTTATTTCGCTTCGGCTTGCCGGTTTCGACGGCCCTAATCCACGGCGTGGAGTTGCCACCCGGCGCCGCCCTGCCGATGCGATGGCTGACCTACGCGACCGCCGCCGTTTTAACGGCCTATTCCGTATGGCGGTGCGGCAGCCCGTGGCGCCCCCTCGCGCCCGCCGCCGCCCCCTCGCCCGCTCCCGCGAATTGGAATCAAGTGCGAACGGGCGTCGAAGCGGCGATCGTCGTTTGTCTCCAACTCTTGTTGAGCCCGATGACCGGCAAGGCCCATTTTGTCGTCTTGTTATTGCCCTGCTTTCTATTTGCCCGGCAACTGGTCGAACGAACGACGCGCGCGCGCCTGGCGCTGCTGGCGGCCTTGCTCGTCTGCGGTCCTTTGACGACCAAGGGGTTGACTGGCATGACGTTGGGTGACTTGACGCTCGCCTGGAGCGTACCCACCTGGTTCATCCTGGGGCTGCTTTGGGCGATGTGGTCGCTCCTGGCGACGATCCAGCGAGACTGCCCGGCCGAGGCCGGAATGCCCTCCATGACGGCTTGTGCCGCAGCCGCATCCTCGCCACCGGCAAATCGGGTCATTCATGGCTTCTCGTCCTCTTCACCTTCGGTCTTCGTCGCATCGGGATCCGTGACGACGCGCTCAAATTGAAGGTGGTAGGTGTGGTCGGCGTTGTGGCTGAAGGTGTCGTCGCCGCCGCGAACCGCTTGCCAAACCTGCTTTTCCTTGTAGCTGGCGATCAGCTTGCAATGCGAGAAGCGAGCCAACGCATAGTGCCATCGCGGACCCGCGTCGGTGCGGAGGGCCTCGACGAGCATGAATAACTCCGGATCGGTCCCGACGGCACAGACATAGGCGAACAGTGCCCCGTCAATCACGTCCGCGTCCGCGCTGTCGTCACGGTAGAACGGCTGGGGCAACAATCGCAACTGGCGCCGGTCGCCTTCGGGCGTGGTGCTGGTCCCGGAAAAGTCGCGCGCGATCGCGCGCATTTGCGCTAGTCTGGCTGCGGGCGCCGCCGCTGGCTCGGGCGCATCGTCGAGCAGCCGCCGTTGCGTACCCGCCTTGGGTGACCACCGGCTGGGGCCACCGCGTACCGCGCTCAACTTCACGGGCGACAAACTGTGCAGTTCGTGCGACAGCGAACGACTCCCGTCTGATTGGCGGGACATGAAGAAGCAGCCCACGGCTTCGACGCAACCGTGATAGGTCCAGACATACACCGCGCCGTGTTGTCCCCCGGTTTGAGCAGCGTGGGTCCATTTGTAGACGGACTGGTGTTTCAATTCCAATCGCTGCTCGGATTCGGGATCGCGGTAAATCTCGTATTGCGCCGCAGTCCGCTCATAGAGTTTGAGCCACGGCGCCTGGCCGTTGGGGTAGGCCGGCTTCTCCGGCGCGGCGCCGACGGCGTCCGGTTCCGCCCCGATCACCGCGAACAATGCGCACGTCGCCAGGCTTACGTTCATCCAGCGCCTCCTTTCAATCTTTCGTTCGCCCCGAATCAGCGGAATTCTATTTGGGCTTGGCCCCGTCTGGATCATCCGGATCTTCAGCCGCGATTTCAGGGACGACCTTTTTGAGATAAAAATCGAACGTGTACGGCGGTCGGTTCGCAACGACGATCACCGGCCTGAACACGGTCACGGTAGCATCCCGGTGGGAGCGGCGGTTCGCTTCAACTCCGCGACGAGCGCTTCGCGGAGGCGCGCCCGTCGTTCCGCGTGCTTGGGCGCGTCGATTTGGTTCTTCAACTCGTCCGGATCGGAAGCGAGGTCGTAGAGTTCCTCGGGCACGCCGGGCTTGAGGTAGCGAATGTACTTCCATCCGTCGTGGACGACAGCCGTGTACCATGGCACCTTCGCGTAGATGGCCCCCTTCGGATTGTCGCGCATCAACTTCGCCACGTCGTCGCCGAAGTCGTGGCCGGTGTGCTCGTACAGGCATGGGTGCGGCCACTCGGCGGCGGGGTTCTTCAACAGCGGGCTGAGGTCGCGGCCGTGCAGTCCGTCCGGCGGTTTCACCCCGGCGAGCGCGAAGATGGTGGCGACCAGGTCCGGGGCGTTCGGCGTCTGCTGGCATGCCTTTCCGGCGGCGACCGTGCCGGGCATCGAGACAATCAGCGGCGAGCGGTAGCTGACGTCGTACGGGGCGATCTTCATCCGCAGCCCGTGCTCACCCATTGCGAAACCCTGGTCCGCGGTGTAGATCACCAGCGTGTTCTCCAGTTGCCCGCTCTCTTTCAGGGCGGCGATCAACTCGCCGACGCCCTCGTCGAGGGCCGGCACGCACTCGTTCACCTGTCGCACCCAGTCCGCGAACCCGGTCCCCTTGGCACCGGCCTCGTCGCCCACCTTCTCGTCGGTCATGCCGGCGACGACGTTCCCGTCGGCGGTCTTCCGCCAGGCGAGCGTGTTCTTCAGGTAGTCGGGTTTGCCGGGCCAGGGGCCGAGGAGGTCGGCTGGCTCAGGGACTTTCGCATCGCGGTACATGCCCTTGTGCCGCGCCGCGGGCTTCGACGGGCCGTGGATGCTACCGTAGCACACCCACAGAAACCACGGTTTGCTTTTGTCCCGCGGCGCGCCTTTGACGTACTCGACGGCCCATTTCGTGTCGTTGTCCGACGGATAGCCGTCCTGCCACTTTTCCTCGCCGTTGAACGCGAGCAGTTGCTTCTCGTAATACGCCCAGGCATTCTCCGGGTGCTTTGGCCGGTTCCACACGATCTGGTAATCCCAGTCGCGGCCAAACCCGGCGTCGGATCCGGTGTGCCATTTGCCGATCTGGGCCGTGTGGTAGCCGTTCTCGCGGAACAGTGCCGGCCAGAACGGGCACTGCTTCGGGTCGTAGGTGCTGCCTGGGTATTGCCCTTCCATCCGCATCGACTGGATGCCGTGCGGCTGGTGGCCGGTCAGGATCGAAGCGCGGGACGGCATACACCACCCGCCCAGGTAGGCGCCGTGGAACCGCACGCCCGATTTCGCCAGCGCGTCGATGTGCGGGGTCTTCACCCACGGCCATGACTCAGGGTAGCAGCCGACCGTTTTGTACGATTGGTCGTCGGCGTAGATCAGCAAGATGTTCGGCTTGCGCGGCGGCTCCGCGGCTTGAGCCGCCGGGGCCGTCAGAAGACAAGCGAGGAGAAGGGATGATCGCATGTGGCGCCACCAGTGAGGGACATGCTGGGAATCCGTTACGCGGCTAACTTTCCGCCAGTTATTCGACCACCCTGCAAGCCGACCGTCAAGCGGGCTGCCGGATTCTACAAGAAGGCCAAGAAGAAGTCGGCGAAAAAGAAGAAGTAGCTTATATATACTGCACGCGGCCGAGAATGAGACGTTCACGGTGGCTGGGGCAGAGCCTAAGCGATGCCCCGGTCGCAATGTAGCCGGGGCATCGCTTACGCTCTCCCACCAGCCACCACCTTCTCGTGACAAAATGTCTCATTCTTGGCCGCGTGCAGTATAGTGTGACGGCAGACTGCGCGCGTTCTCCCCGGAACCACGATTCACTGCTGTCCCGCCAGTGGCGGCTCCCAATTGTCGCCCCACAGGGACAACCGCGGCGGAGGCGGACCCCAACTCACGGCTTACAGAGCGAGAAAACAACGGGATCTGCTTCTGGCCCCGCCGAGACGTCGGCCATTCCCTCACCCTTTCTTACGCGTCCGGCGGCACATCGTCGAGGATCCACAGGATGCGTTTTCCCAGGGCCGCCAGGTACAAGTTAGAAAACAAAGTTGCCGAAAACATCGTCACAATCGTCACAATCGTCACGCGGCATCCGGCTGACAGCCGCAACCGGTTGCAGGCAAAAGGCTTGCGCCGGAAAAGATCGCTTCCCCATCGTGTCGGTGGAATCGTCAGCCCATCGTCAGCAAATCGTCAGCCCATCGTCACCGGCACGCCGCCGCGTCGGCGGCCGTCGGTTGTGGCGATGGATTCATGCCTGCCCAGCCAGCCCAGTTTATCGCAAGATGATGGATGTCTTCTTTCTCATTCTCGCCTTTCTCCGCTCACGGCGGCGTGGCCACCGCCGCCGGCCTATAGGTTCCCGGACTGGCGGAAGTTACGGCGGCGACGATCTCGGATTTCATGGCTTCCAGCACCGGGAGTCGATTCGTCGGTAGCTCCACGATGGCCAAGCGCCGACCCCCCAGGTTCTGTTGATATCGTAAGTTTTTGTCGGCGGTAACAAAAACGTCGTAGTTGCCTTCCAGTAGCGCGAGCAGCGCACCATTGGCGATGCCCGCCACGCCGAGTTCTTGGACGGTCGTCACCTGATGGTTGGAAACAAAGAAACCAATGAGCGCGCGCGGCAAATTCTCATCAAGCACGATCCGCATCGGCTTCACCCCGCGCGAGGCGTAGGAACTCCGCGGCGTCTTCACGGTCTACGGAGGGGAACATCTCCAGGAATTCGTCGAGTGTGTATCCGTCGTCGAGGTAGTCGAGCAATGTCTGCGCCGGTACGCGACTTGCGCGGAAGACGAGTGTGCCCCGCATTACGGCAGGGTCCGAACGCACTGGACTGTGGTGCAGGATCACCATAACTTGAAGGCTACCGAACTCTCGTCCGTGCGTCAAGCAATCGCTCCCTACCCCAGCAACGCCCGAATCGCTTGTGCGAGTGCCCACCCCGGTACAGAATGAACCGAAACAAGGTATGGGAGGATCCATGACGACTAAGACTCTGCACGGGCGGGTCCACGGCAAGACCATTGAACTCGATCATAACCTCGGAGTGGCCGAAGGCCAGGAGGTTGAGGTCCAGGTGAAGCTAGTTCAACCGGCGGGGAAATGGGGCGAAGGTATACTTCGCACCGCGGGGGCGTTAGCCGACGATCCGCATTGGGATGCGATCATGGAGGAAATTCATCAAGCCCGCAAAGTTGAACGTCGCCCCCAGGGGGAGCTTGAATGACGCACGTTCTGGATACGAACATCTGTTCGGCACACATGCGGCATCCGGCTGGGCTGGCCCACCGCTTCTTCCAGTACGGTGGCGGAATCACCATCTCAGCGGTGGTCTTGGTGGAGTTGTATGCCGGAGCCTATAAGCATCCCAACCCGCCCAAGTTGCTGGCCCTCATCGCTGATTTGCTTCAGGAGGTGACGGTGCTGGATTTTGATGCGGCATGTGCGGAGCAGTTCGGCAAATTGCAAGGTGGCCTGTTGCAGCAAGGAATCACGGTTCCTGTCGCGGATCTGATGATTGCATCCGTTGCCTTGATCCACAATTTGACGCTCGTGACAAACAATACGGCTGATTTTCAGAAGATCCGCGGCCTACGGCTTGACGACTGGCTGACTCCCTGAGGCGGGTGCATGATACCGATTACTTCTTCCGCGCGATGGTGACGAAGAAAGCCCCGCACAGGTCGTTCCCGTCGGCGTCGGCGAACCACGCCTTGAATTTCGCGCGTCCGGCGGAAACCGTTGCAGTGAGTGTGGCGCCGGTCGCCTTCGGGTCGGCCCTGGTCGAGGCCTTCACCCCGGCGATGGCGATCGTCGCGGCGGCGATCGTCGGGAACCCGACGGTCGTGAGGTTCGGCTCGGTGGCGGGGGATTTCGCGGACGGTTCGTACTTGTCGCCCAAGGCCGCCTGCGTCTGTTTCGGCCACCGCCGCAGCGTGAACTCGTACTCCCCGGCCTCTTCGACCTGGATGTGCCAGTGTCCGCCAGTCGGGCCGCCGACCGCCTCGCGGACGTATCCGCTGTTGTCGGCGTACATGCCTTCCCAGTCACCGCTGGTGATCTCCACGACCGGCTGCCGCTGGGCACCGATGCTGATCGGCACGAACTCGTTGAGCGTCGGCTCCAGTCCTTGCCACCACGTCTCGTAGTGGTCGCGCATGACCTTCATCACGTCGGGGTGCTTGTCCGCCACGTTGGTCTTCTGTCCGCGGTCGGCCTCGACGTCGTACAGTTCCTCGCCCTTCACCAGCCGCCATTTGCCCCAGATGATACACGAGTCGAGTTTCTTGATGATCTGTCCATACTGCACGACGAGCTTGCGATCCGGCAATTCCTTCCGCGTCTCCCGCAGCAGCCCGGCGAGACTGGCGCCGCGGTAAAGGTCGTCGCTGGCGGCCCACTTCCGCTGGGCGACGCCGCACAGATCGCACAACGTCGGGAGCAGGTCGATGTTCTGCGCCGGCGTGCTGACGTTACGTGGCTTGCCGAACTTCCCGTTCGGCCAGCGAATCCAACACGGGACGCGGTGCCCACCGTCGTAGTAGGCGGTCTTGCGCCCTCGCAGCCCGGCGTTGAATACGTTCACCCCGGCGGTACCGCCGTTGTCGGTCATGAAGATGACGATGGTGTCGTCCTTCAGCTTCTGGTCGACGAGGAACTTCTCCAGGTCGCCGAACCGCTTGTCGAGGTGCGCGATCATGCCGAAGAACTCGGCCGGCCCTTTCCCCAGGTACGGCTTGGCGTACTCCTCCAGGTCGATGTGCGGGGCGTGAGCGGCGTTGGTCGGCAGGTAGCAGAGAAACGGCTCATCCTCCCGCTTCCGCTCCTTCATCCATGCCATGGCGGAGTCGAACCAGAAGTCGGTGCAGTGGCCCTGATACCGTTTCTCGGTCCCGTTGTGGAAGTACCGCCCGTCGATGAGCGGCCAGTCGAACTCGGGGGTGGAGAGCAGTTGTCCCCAGCCGAGGTGGTACACGCACTCGTGGAACCCCTTATCAATGGGCCGGTGCGGGTAGGAGTCGCCGAGGTGCCATTTCCCGAACAGGCCGGTCTTATAGCCGGCCTTTCCGAACACGTCGGCCAGTGTCGGTATGCCGGGCCGGAGGAACGTGCGGCCCGCGGTGACCGATGTCGCCCCGTTCCGCAGGGCTGTCAGTCCGGTGAGCAGTTGCCCGCGGGTGGGGCTGCACATCGGGCAAACGTGAAAGTCGGTGAACCGCACCGCTTCCCCGGCGAAGGCGTCGAAGTTCGGCGTCTTCAGCACCGGGTTGCCTGTGAACGAGAAGTCGCCGAGTCCTTGGTCGTCGGTCATGACGATGATCACGTTCGGCTTCGTCTGATCGGTGGCCCCAGCCGCCGTAAGCGACGTCAAAAAAAACGCAGCCGAGAGCATCAACCGGATCAAGAGTCCTCCTGTCACCCGTAGAGTGGAGAGATGACTTCGCCCCCGTTCAAGCGGTGAGGTCGGCCGAGGCGGTCGATGATTTGGCTTTCTGGCGCAATGCCCAGGGCGCTATAAACCGTGGCGCCTAGGTCCGCGGGATACCACCCGCGCGTGGCGGGCCACGCGGCCTGGGCGTCGCTGGCGCCGATCACTTGCCCCCCGCAAACGCCGGCCCCGGCAAACACGGCGCTAAACACACCCGACCAGTGGTCGCGCCCCGCGGCTGGGTTGATTTGCGGCGTGCGGCCGAATTCGCCCGTCACGACCACCAGCGTCTCGTCCAACAGACCTCGTGCTTTCAAGTCTTCCAACAGCGCGGCGAGTCCCTGGTCAAACGGGGGCAGCAAGCGATCTTTGAGCTGGGCAAAGTTCGAGCCGTGCGTGTCCCAGTTGTTCATCGAGCCCATGTTGGCCTGTACGACGGGCATGCCCGCCTCGACGAGCCGCCGCGCCAGGAGCAGCGACTGTCCGAACGCATGGCGGCCATAATGGTCGCGCGACGCGGCCGGCTCGGCGTCGAGATTGAAGGCTTCGCGGAAGCGGGCTCCTTCGGTCAGGAGCGTGAAAGCATTGTCGAATCGGGCCGAACGATCCTGGGCGGTCGCGGTCGCCGCCAGGTCGCGCCGCTTGTCGTCAAGTCTGGCCAGGAGGTTGCGGCGGTCGGACAGCCGGTCGATGGTCAGCCCCGGCAACAGGTCCAATTCCTGCAAGCGGAAGTCCGCCGCGTTGGGGTCGCGCGTGAGCTGCCAAGGGTCGAACTTGCTGCCCAGAAAGCCGCCGTTCTGGCCGGAGAAGCCGTAACCGTTGTGCAAGTAAGTGGGCAACAGCACGCCCGAAGGCAGGCCATCGGCCCGCGGTCGCAGATATTGAACGCCTGACGCATAGCAGGGCCAGTCGTCGCGGCTGGCCATGTGGGTGGCGCCGGCCGGCAACGCATTGACGCCACTCAGCATGAAATGCGTGGCCTGCTCGTGGCCGGGCAAACTATGCGTCATGCTTCGCACGATGGCATACTTGTCCGCCAGCTTGGCCAGCCGTGGCAGGTGGGGAGTGATTTGAATGCCCGGCACGTTGGTATCGACGGGCTGAAACTCGCCGCGCACTTCGGCCGGCGCCTTGGGCTTGAGATCCCAAATATCCTGATGGGCCGGCGCTCCAGTGCAAAAGACCAGAATCACCGACTTGGCGCGGCCGGAAGCCACCGCCCGTCCGTCCGCTGCCGAGCCGGCCCTGAGTTGACCCACATGCAAACCCAACAAGCCCGAGAAACCGACTTGCAGGAATTCCTTGCGGCTGATGCCCAGGCGATGTTGGTGCGGTCGAATGGCAAGTCGCATTGAGGCGGGTCTCCGGGGGGGCAACGCGGGCCGCCGGAAATATCCTACCCAGGTGTCGCCTTTCGCTCCGCGAAAGAATGCCCTTTCGCGGAGCGAAAGGCGACTTTAAGGCAGGCATCAGCGTTGATCATTTCCGGCGGCCCGCCTAAGATCCAGGCGGGCAACCCTAAGTATGGCGGATCGTAGCCAACACGGCAAGTGTAAAACCTTCGGCTCGCGTGGCCGGGCGGCGATTCTGGATTCTGCTGGTTCCAGCGAAGCCGCCGGGTGGTAGAATAACGGAATGTCCGTAGCATACCGCCCGCGACATCGGGCCGAGGTATCCTGGGACAATGCTCGCAGGCGGTCATTCCAAAAACACAGTCGTCGCTCGGCCATCGCCGCGGCGGGAAACTCAAGGAGCGGAAAGCATGGCTCGCGAAATCAATCGGCGTGGTTTTCTTCAGGGCGCCTCGCTGGCAGGCGTCGGCTTCTGGGTTGCCGGCCGACCCGCGCTGGTCTTCGCCGACTCGCCCAATGAGAAAATCAATATCGCGTGCGTCGGCGTCGGCGGGAAAGGGTCGAGCGACACCGATCAGGCCGCCAACTACGGCAACATCGTGGCGCTGTGCGATATCGACGACCAGCGGCTCGGCGCCAAGGCCGAAAAGTTCCCCCGCGCCAAAACGTACAACGACTATCGCAAGCTGCTCGACGAGATGCACCCACAGATCGACGCCGTGGTCGTGAGCACGCCCGACCACACCCACGCGCCGGCGGCCGTTCGAGCCATGCGGTTGGGCAAGCACGTCTATTGCCAAAAGCCGCTGACGCATTCGATCGCCGAAGCACGCCTGATGCGCGATACCGCTCGGCAATACAAAGTCGCCACGCAAATGGGCAATCAGGGAACTGCCGACGGCGGGTTCCGCCGGGGCGTCGAGATCGTTCGCTCGGGCGCCATCGGCCCGGTGCGCGAAGTCCATGTGTGGACGAACCGCCCGTTCAAGTATTGGAAGCAAGCGCCCGACATCGTTGCCCGGCCCACGGAAACTCCGCCGGTTCCGTCGCATGTGCATTGGGACTTGTTCCTCGGTACGGCGCCCGCTCGTCCGTATCACCCGGTGTATCATCCGCACGACTGGCGCGGGTGGTGGGACTTCGGCACCGGTTCGCTGGGCGACATGGCCTGCCACACGGCAAATCTACCGTTCATGGCGTTGAAGCTGGGCTACCCGACGCGCGTCTCGGCGGTCAGCGGCGCGGTCAATCCAGAAACGTACCCCGCCTGGGCGACGATCACCTATGAGTTCCCCGCGCGAGACGACTTGCCTCCGGTCAAGCTGACCTGGTACGAAGGCGCCCGCGACGGCGAGCGCAACTTGCCGCGCGCCGAGTTGCTGCGAGGCGAGACTCCGTCGAGCAGCGGAGCGCTCTTGATCGGCGAGCGCGGGGCGATGTTGTCGCCCAACGACTACGGCGCCGAGCAGAAGCTGCTGCCGGCGAAGCAGTTCGAGGGCTACCAACCCCCCGAGCCGACGCTCGCGCGGATCGAGGGAGACCGCGGCATCGACGACAACCAGAAACGCGAATGGGCGCATGCCATCCTTGGCGGCCCACCCGCGCTGAGCAACTTCGACTACGCCGCGGTGCTCACCGAGACGATGCTCTTGGGCAACGTCGCCGTCCGCGTCGGCAAGCCGCTCGAATACGACGCGGCCAACGTGCGAATCACCAACTGCCCCGCCGCCGCCGACTGGATCAGCCCCAAGTACCGTCAAGGCTGGGATCTGTGACCGTGCCGATTGGCCAATGCGCGAGTCTCGCCTGCCTGCTGGAGGCCACGGCCGGCAAGCCGGGCAATGTGCATCGCGGCGGCGACTTTGAGGACTTGACGTACCTCGATTTCGCGACCAGCGCGGTGATCATCGCCCCGGCGTTTGAAGCCGCCGCGGCGGGGGCGCGGCTCGGCGAGACGGTGCTGGCCGCGGTTGAGGCGACTCGCGGCGCCGTGGGCGCGAATACCAACCTGGGCACCATCCTCTTGCTCGCACCCTTGGCGATGACGCCCAAGACGGCGCCGCTGGACCAAGGCGTCGCCCGCGTCATCGCCGCTTTGAACGCCGATGACGCGCGACTCGTTTATCGAGCCATTGGTCTGGCGGAGCCGGGCGGACTGGGGCAGGTCGATGAGGCGGACGTGCGCGGCCAACCGCCGCGTGATCTGTTGGCCGCCATGCGCCTGGCCGCCGACCGCGACCTGGTGGCGAGGCAATATGTCGATCATTTCGCCGAGGTTTTGGGGAAGGTCGTTCCGTGGCTTGACGAGGGTCAGCGGCAAAACTGGCCGTTATCCGCCACGATCGTCGCCACGCACCTGCGACTCATGAGCGAGTTCCCCGACAGCCTGATCCGCCGCAAGTGCGGCGATGAAACGGCCCAGCAGGCCGCCGCCGGCGCCTCCGCGGCGCTGGCCGCCGGTAAGCCCGGCGACGAAGCCTACCGCCGCGCGGTGGCCGACCTCGATTTCTGGCTGCGCGCCGATGGTCACCGACGCAATCCGGGCACGTCGGCCGACATGGTCGCCGCCGGTTTGTTCGCCGCGCTGCGAGATGGCATAATTGAGTTGCCCATACGGTTTTATTGAATGGCGTAGGGTGGGCATTGCCCACCCATCCAACCGACAACTGCTCCATGTCCGAGACCTACCACGTCCGCCTGGCGAAACACGACATGGTGTTCAGCGCCGCGCACTTCATCACCTTCAACGGCAACATCTGTGAGCGTCTGCACGGGCACAATTACCGCGTCGCGGCGGAAGTGCGTGGCTCGCTCGATGAGAACCACTACGTCGTCGATTTCATCGCCTTGCGCGACACGTTGCGTGGGATCGTCGCCGAACTCGACCACCACATGATCTTGCCGACGACGCACCCCGCGATCAAGGTCTCCGCCGGCGAGCGCGAGGTGGAAGTGACCTTCGAGGACCGCCGTTGGGTGTTTCCCCGCGGCGACTGCATTCTCTTGCCCGTTGCGAACACGACCGCCGAGCTTTTGGCCCGCTACATCGGGCGCCGCCTGCTCGACGGACTGGTCGCCAAGACCGGTTTCCGGCCGCGGCGGCTGCTGATTGAGGTCGATGAATGCGAAGGGCAAATGGGGGTCTGCGAGTTGAGCGGCGATTGACTCAAGTCGCACAGGTTTTCATGCCGATGACCAGCTCCGTGTCGAACCCGGGCATTCGCAAAGCCGCCGTGTTGGTGATGAGCTTGCCGAAAGAAGCGGCGGGCCGGTTGATGGCCAAATTGACGCCCCAGCAGGTCCAGTTCGTCTCGGCCGAAATCGCCAGGACCGGCCCCCTCGGGGGCGGCGAGCAAGAAGCCGCGTTCGACGATTTCGCCACGGCCTGCCAAAGCTTGGTCAGCGTAGCGAGGCCGTTCGGCTTCCTCGAAGAGATCTCCGGCCGGAATCTGCTGGCGTTCATCATCGACGAACATCCGCAGACGATCGCCCTGATCCTTGCACATTCGCAGCCGGCGCAAGCGGCCGATGTCATCAGCGGCCTGTCCAGCGACCGGCGGCTGGACGTGCTGCGGAGGATCGCGAGTATGCGGCAGCCTAGTCGCGAGATCCTCCGCGTAGTCGAGCAGGAGTTGGAGCACCGCATGTCAAGCGTGCTTGGCCGGCAGTCCGAAAACGCGGGCGGCGCGCGGAGCGTGGCGGCGATCCTCGGCGTGGCCGATCAGGCCACCGTACAAACGCTGCTGGAAATGTTGGGCAAGGAAGCGCCCGATCTGGTCGAGGAAATCCAGCGGCTTCTCGAAAACGCTCGTAAGTGCCGGATCGCCGCTTGAATTCCGTGCGGGAAATGTCCATAATGGCGGTATGAGTACTGCATCGCTTGCCCCTCCGTTCGACCCGGTGGAACTCTACGATCAATTTGGCCAGACGCCTTTCCAGTTGGTGCGCGTTCATGTCGCGGATGGGCGGACCTACTTGATCGCATCGCGCGAATTCGTGGTCGTGGGAATGACGTACCTCAAGATCGGCACCCAGGCAATCGGCGAGGCCGAGGGAATCTGCTCCGAAATCGCGCGGGTGCCGTTCGACATGATTGAAAAGATCGAAGCGGTCGGCGTTCCCAAGCCGCCCATTTCAATTTGACGTTCGCCCGCCGTCTGCAACGTGAAGGTAACTCGCAATGCGTCCGGAGGAATTCCTGCGATTACTTCGACAAAGCCCGTTCTTGCCGTTTCGGCTCTACCTTTCCACCGGTATGACCTTTGAAGTTCGTCACCCCGAATTTGCCGCTTTGGAGCGAACGACTGTTTGGCTCTCGCTACCGGCAGTCCAGCGGCCAAGACCGATTGCCGAGAGAGAGGTGGTCGTCTCGCTGCTGCACATCGTTTGGATCGAGTTTCTCGAACCGACTGCCGCTTCGGCGTAATTTGGACATGCTTGGCACGGCCGACCAACCCAGGGCAACGGCTTGATTCCTACTGGTCCGCGGCTATCGTGGCGACCATGTGCTCGCACTCGCCCACATTCGCGCTGAAAGCTCGCTACGTCTTTCCCGTGTCGTCGCCGCCGATCGCCGACGGCGTGGTGACGACCGCCGCCGGGCGGATCGTAGCCGTCGGACGCGAAGCGGCGGGCTGTACGCCGCGCGATCTGGGTAACGTGGCCCTGTTGCCCGGATTAGTCAATGCCCATACGCACCTGGAGTTCAGCGACGTACACCGCCCGCTGGGCCGGCCGAGAATGGCATTTCCCGATTGGATACGCGAGGTTGTCGCCTTTCGACGCGCGCGGGGCGAACAGGGCGCATCGCCGGTCCTGAAGGGCTTGCAAGAAAGCCTCGCGGCCGGCACGACGTCGCTGGGTGAAATCGCCAGGCCCGGCTGGTCGGCCGGCGCGATGACCAGTTCGCGGTTGGTGCCGACGGTGTTTCTCGAGGCGATCGGCCTGGCACGCAACCTGCTCGAACCCAAGCTGAACGACGCGCGCGAGCACCTGGATTACGGCGTCGCGGCCGGCGGCTGGCGGCCGGGATTAAGCCCGCACGCGCCGTACACCGTCCATCCCGATTTATTCGCCTCGCTGGTGACGCTGGCCGCCGCGAACAAGGCTCCGGTCGCCTTTCACCTGGCCGAGTCGCCCGAGGAATTGGAACTTTTAGCCGGCGGCGGCGGACCATTCCGCGCGTTGCTCATGGAGTTGGGCGCGTGGGATCCGACGGCGATCGCGGCGGGCACGCGCCCGCTCGACTATCTCCGCCGCCTGGCGGCCTGCGACCGGGCGTTGGTGATCCACGGCAACTATCTCGACGGCGAGGAGCTCGATTTCGTGGCGGCCCACGCCGATCGTCTGTCGGTGATCTACTGCCCCCGCACGCACGCCTACTTCGGCCACGCGCGCCATCCCTTGCCGCGGCTGTTGGCCGCGGGGGCTCATGTCGCCTTGGGCACCGACAGCCGTGCTTCCAATCCCGATCTGAGCATTCTGGCGGAGATGCGGTTCGTCGCCCGCCATTTTCCCGAGATCCCACCGGCCGGAGTGCTGGAACTGGGCACAGTCGCCGGCGCGCGAGCATTGGGGTTGGAGGCTGACGTTGGCAGCCTCGCGGCAGGGAAAGTGGCGAACCTGGCGATCGTCGCTTTACCCGAACGCGAGGCCCGCGATCCTTACGAATTGCTGTTCGATTCGGATCGGCCGGTCACTGGGACACCTGCGCGCGCTCAAGCCGGATGAACCCAAGTTAGATGCCGATTCCGTGAGCCGCCTCATAGGCGGCGATCTTGTCCGCGTGCGCGAGCGTCAAGCCAATATCATCGAGCCCCTCCATCAGGCACTGTCGGCGGAACGGTTCGACTTCAAACGTGAGCACCAGGCCGTGCTCGTCTCCAAGCGTGCAGTTTTCCAAATCGACCGTCAGCTTGTAACCGGCGTGCGCGGCGGCACGGAGGAACACGTCTTCGACCTGGGTTTCGTCGAGCCGGATGGGCAGCAGGCCGTTCTTGAAGCAGTTGTTGTAGAAGATGTCGGCGAAACTGGGGGCGATCAAAGCCCGGAAGCCGAAATCCTCCAAGGCCCAGGGAGCGTGCTCGCGGCTGGAACCGCAGCCGAAGTTGCGCCGCGCGAGCAGGATCGTGGCTGCGCGGTATTCTGGGCGATTCAACTCGAAGTCCGGGTTCGGCGAGCCGTCGGGCAGTCGCCGCCAATCGAAGAACAGGAACTGGCCGAAGCCGCTGCGCTCGATCCGCTTGAGGAACTGTTTCGGGATGATCTGGTCGGTATCGACGTTGGGCCGGTCCATCGGCACGACCAAGCCGGTGTGCGTCGTGAAGGGTTTCATGGGGCAATAGCTCCTGCCTTTGATCACGTTTCCACGGACGTCCGCATGGCGCACGTCACGATTTCGACGATCCGGCCGAACACGGGGCCGGCCTCATGGCACGGAAAATCCGCGGCATGCCGCCCCTCGTCTATTATGCCTTATACTGCCACTCCCGTATATCCACGAAATGCCCCTTGACTGCGGCGGCGGCGGCCATGGCGGGCGACACGAGATGCGTGCGCCCTCCTTTGCCTTGCCGGCCCTCGAAGTTGCGGTTGCTGGTCGAAGCGCAGCGCTCGCCGGGCAGCAACGTATCGGGGTTCATCCCCAGGCACATGCTGCAACCCGCCTCGCGCCACTCGAAGCCGGCGGTTGTGAAGACCCGGTCCAGCCCCTCCGCCTCGGCCTGCTGCTTGATTTGTCCGCTGCCCGGCACCACCATCGCATGCACCCGCGCGGCGACGTGATACCCACGGACCACGGCGGCGGCCGCCCGCAGATCCTCGATGCGGCTGTTCGTGCAGGAACCGATGAACACGCGGTCGATCGGCAATTGACAAAGCGGCGTGCCAGGCACCAGCCCCATGTACGCCAGCGCGCTGGCCGCGCTCTTGCGGTCGTTGTCGCTGGCGAATTCGGCCGGGTTTGGCACGCGGGCGCTGACCGGCGCCACCTGGCCCGGATTCGTGCCCCAGGTGACTTGGGGAACGATCTCGGCCGCGTCGAACGTCTCGACCCGGTCGTACACCGCGCCGGGATCGCTGGGTAGCTCGCGCCAGCGGCGCTCGGCCGCGTCGAAGTCCTGGGGCGCCAACTCGCGCCCGCGCACGTAGGCGAAGGTCTTTTCGTCCGGCGCGATCATGCCGGCGCGGGCGCCGGCCTCGATCGACATGTTGCAGACGGTCATGCGCTCTTCCATGCCCAACGCGCGAATCGTGGCCCCGGTGTACTCGATCGCGTACCCGGTGCCGCCGTCGCTGGTCAGCCTGCCGATCAGGTAGAGGATCAGGTCTTTGGCCGTGACCCCAGGCGCGAGGTTCCCCTCGACGCGGATTTCAAGCGTCATGGGCTTGTACTGCAAGAGCGTCTGCGTGGCCAGCACATGCTCGACCTCGCTGGTGCCGATGCCGAAGGCCAGCGCGCCGAAGGCGCCGTGCGTGGCGGTATGGCTGTCGCCGCACACGATGGTCATGCCCGGCTGCGTGAGGCCCAACTCGGGCCCGATCACATGGACGATCCCCTGCCGCGGGTCGCCCAGGTCGTAGAGTCGAATGCCGAACTGGCGGCAGTTTTGCCGCAACGTGTCGATCTGTTGCTTCGCGATCAAGTCCGCGATCGGCAAGCCGCGGTCGGTGGTCGGCACATTGTGATCGGGCGTCGCCACCGTCAACTCGGGCCGCCGCACCGTGCGGCCGATGAGCCGCAACGCCTCGAAGGCCTGGGCACTGGTCACCTCGTGTACCAGGTGTCGGTCGATGTAGAGCACCGTCTGCTTGCCCGGCTCGGAATGCACCACATGCGCATCCCAGATCTTGGCGAACATCGTGCGGGGGGCGGCTGGCATTGTGGACGCCATCGTTTTGACCTCACAACAATCTTTGAGAAATATCAACGGCCTGCTTCAGGGTTAGGCTCGGCATCCCAGCCCGATTCTGTAGGGAACGCCCTCCGTGGCGTTCCGTGTCCCGCGAGCAAACGTCTATACCCGCTTCACGGAACGCCACGGAGGGCGTTCCCTACAGATGCCGTTGCCGCGGCAATCATCGCCTTGAAGCGAGTCAGTTGAAATAATTATAGCCCGGACAGGAACCCTTGGCGAGTTGCCGCAATACAGCCATGCCGCGGCCGGAATGGCACCTTGGAAACCTGTCCCACGTCAACTCGCCGCGACAGCCGAGGCGTGCTCCGTTTCGTACCACCAACCGGCCGCGCGCTGGCGGGTCCATTCGCCCGCGCGCTCGCACCCAGCCAGGGCTTGCTCCAGGCTCACGACGTCCTGAAAGCGGTCCTCAGGGCGCTTGGCGAGGCAGCGCAGTACGACGCGCTCCAGGTCGGCCGGAATATCGGGCCGCAATCGCGAAGGGGGGACGATTTCGTCGTGGACGTGGGCCATCAGAATCTTGATCGGCTTGTCGCCTTCGAAGGGGGGGCGGCCGGTGAGCAGGAAATAGGCCACCGCGCCGGTGGAATAAATGTCGCCGCGAGGGTCCGAGTCGCCTTCGCCGACCACTTGTTCGGGCGACATGTACAACGGCGAGCCGGTGATCGCGCCGTCCTGCGTGAGCTGTAGCGATTCGTGAATGCCCAGCGGCTTGACGAGGCCGAAGTCGAGTAGTTTGGCCACGTCGTAGACGCCGCCGCGTTGCGCCGCGAAGATATTGCCGGGCTTGATGTCGCGATGGATCAGGCCGGCCGCGTGCGCTTCGCGCAAGGCGTCGCAGACCTGCCGCAACAGATGGATCACGCGTTCCGGCGGCAAGGGACCGTAGCGCTCGACCAGCTCGGCCAGGCTCAAGCCGGGGAGGTACTCCATAACGTAGAAAAACGTCCCGTCGTCGGCGTGGCCGTAGTCGAAGATTTCGACCGTGTTCCAGTGCGACAGCGCCGCGGTGGCCCTCACCTCGCGCTCGAAGCGTGCCAAGACCGTCGGGTCGTCGGCCTTGCCGGCCCGGATGATCTTGATGGCGCAAGGCCGCTTGAGCAGCCGATGCTCCGCCAGATAGACTTCGCCCATGCCCCCCGCGCCGATCAGATGCTTCAGCCGGTACTGCCCGAGTTGGCGTGCTTCGTAAACTTCTCGGCGCAGCCGGCCGATCATGTGGGTGCCGGTCACTCCCGCGCCGAAGCCGACCAGCAGCATGATCGCCGTGGTCGAATAGGGTTCCGGATCTTTCTCCCAGGCTTTCTGGATGGCCAATTCGTAAGCGATGTCGAACGACATCCAGGCGATGGGAGCGATCGCCAGCAGTCCCAAGGAAACGGCGGCGCGGCGCCATGTGTTGGGGATGAAAATCGCGTAGGTGAACATCAGCGACAACCAGATCGCCGCCGGGCTCCAGAGCGTGTCGAAGTTCGTGGCGCTGAAAACCATCTGGTAGTGCTGCACGCGCAGGAAAAAAGCCGCCGTCCAGGCGAAAACCACGAATTCGGCCCAGCGCAGTTGCCGCATCGAAAACTGATGGCCGCGGCGCCACAGCACGGCGTTGACGATCGCCAACACCACGACGTGGCCGAAATGAAACCAGAACAGCAGGCGTCCACTCAACTCGAGATGGACCGTCTTCGTCCCTTGGAGGTCGCCGCCGAAGACGTTGCGTATCAAGAACGCCGCCGAGCCGATCAACAGTACCAGGGCGGCGGCCCGCAGCCGCACTCGCAGCACACATTCGGTGTCGCCGATCAAGCCCAGACTGCTTCCCTCGACCAATTGGACCTTGGGACCAGCCGCCTCGTTCTCGGCGGCGAGGGCCACAGCCTGGGCATCCAGGGTCACATCGTTCGGCGAAATATGCAGGAACCTTTGGGGCATGGCTGCCATGCGATTCGACCACCATCGCTGCGACGAAAGGGTATTCCTACATCATATCCGCGCAGGCCCGTCTTGGCGATGGATTTAGCGATAGACGTTAATACTTCACGCGGCCGACAATGAGATATTTTGCCACGAGAAAGCGGTGGCTGGTGGCAGAGCCAAGCGATGCCCCGGCTCGATAGCGACCGGGGCATCGCTTAGGCTCTGCCCCAGCCACCGTGAATGTCTCATTCTCGACCGCGTGAAGTATGGGCGTTAGGCGTTAGGCGAAAGCTGGGCGCTTCCGCTTCCTAACGCCTAACGCTTATCGCCTAACGCCTATATTCCATATCCTAAAGCATTTGCTGGCAACAAGTTACTAATTTTTTGACATAATAGGTTGCTTAAATTGTGGTAATGGGTATGATTCATGGGAGAGTTTGAGCCTTGGCGTGGGGAAAGCGCGGTATCTGATGAGCACCGTAACGGAAACCTCTGATGCGACCTTACTTGATCTCTTGCGGCGGCAAGGTCCGATGAGCGTCTCGGAAGTAGCGACGGCGACGGACGTTACGGCGACCGCGGTGCGGCAGCGGTTGACTCGCCTGATGAGCCAGGGAATGATCGACCGCGACGTCGACCGTTCGGGTCGCGGGCGGCCGAGCCACCGTTACTCGGTGAGCGAAAAGGCCCGCCGCCAGGTAGGCACCAACTACGGCGATCTGGCGATTCTGCTTTGGGATCAGATTCGTTCCGTGAAAGATATCGAGATTCGCCGTGGGTTACTGCGGCGAATTGCCGAAGCAATGGCCGGTATGTACCGTGGCCGAGTTCACGGGACGACCACCGCCGCCCGCATGGAATCGCTCAAGCATCTATTCGCCGAACGTCGGGTGCCGCTGGAAATCAACGCCGACGGCGAACTGCCGGTGCTGACGGTGCTCGATTGCCCGTACCCCGAACTGGCGGAAAAGGACCGCGGCATTTGCGCGGTCGAAAAAATGTTGTTTGCCGAATTGCTCGAGGCGCCCGTGCGGCTCGCGCAATGTCGGCTCGAAGGGCACTCCTGCTGCCAATTTGAAACCAACTGAAACTTGGCGACACCACCATGACCAAACCTTGGATCGAAGGGCGCTTTGAAGAAAACGTCATCACGACCTCCGTCGAGCAGGCCATCAACTGGGCCCGCCAGGCGAGTATCTGGCCGATGACGTTCGGCCTGGCCTGTTGCGCCATCGAGATGATGGCCGCCGGCGCGAGCCGGTTCGACATGGACCGTTTTGGCGCCGGCGCCTTCCGCGCCACGCCGCGGCAGGCCGACCTGATGATCGTGGCCGGCACGGTCACCTACAAAATGGCGAGCCGAGTTCGCCGGCTTTACAACCTGATGCCCGACCCCAAGTTCGTGATCGCCATGGGCGCCTGCACCGTCGGCGGCGGCCCGTACTTCAAATGGGGCTATCACGTTTGCAAGGGGGTCGATCTCGTCGTGCCGGTCGACGTGTACGTGCCCGGCTGCCCGCCCCGGCCCGAAGCGCTGCTGGAAGGGCTGATGCGGATTCAAGACAAAATCCGCGGTCACAAAATCGCCAAGCGGCAAACCGGGAACGGCGCCGTGCAGGTCGATGACGAACTGCCCATCCCGCACCACTCCGGCTATGTCGACGTCGAAGAGCGGCAACCCGTTTTCGATCACCAGAAAATCACAGGATAACCCCTAACCCCTGAACCCTTCCGATGTCCGATACGCTCAAGATCACCGAGTTGCATGTGTCCGTTGACGGCAAGCCCATCTTGCGCGGCGTGAACTTGACGATTCGGCGTGGGGAAACGCACGCCTTGATGGGCCCGAACGGCTCGGGTAAGAGCACGCTCGGGTTCGCCGTCATGGGCCATCCGGGCTACGAGGTGACCGGCGGCTCGATCGAACTCAACGGCGCCGACGTGCTCGAAATGGAGCCCAACCAGCGAGCGCGGGCCGGCATTTTCCTGGCCTTCCAGCGGCCGATGGCGATTCCCGGCGTGAAAATGGCCGACTTCCTGCGGCACGCCACGACCAACGTGCGCCGTCCCGATCGCAAAGAGGGCGAAGAACTGATCCCGATGCGCGAGTTCCGCAAGGAATTGAAGGCCAAGATGGAACAGTTGCGGATGGACACGGAGTTCGCCCGCCGTTACGTGAACGACGGCTTCTCGGGCGGGGAGATGAAGCGGGCCGAGATCTTGCAGATGGCGATGCTGCGGCCGAAGTTCGCGATCCTCGACGAGACCGACAGCGGCCTGGACGTCGACGCGGTGCGGCTGGCCAGCCAGAGCATCGCCGAAATCGGCGGCGCCGAAATGGGCATTTTGATCATCACCCATCACGATAAATTGCTGGAACACAACACGCCTGACTATACCCATGTGATGCTGGGCGGACGGATCGTCGAGACGGGCGGGCCGGGCCACGAACGCAGCGGCACCGACCTGGCCTCCGAGTTGCACCAGCAAGGTTACGACCGCGTCCGCGCCGCCTACCCCCAAGCGGCGGCCGACGAGGAAGCGATGAAACACGCCGAACAAGTCGCACAGGCGTTCTGAGGAGATTGAGACGACGACACGGAAAAATCAGCGAACCGTTCCCGGACGCAAACCGTGGGAACAAGGAGACGAGATAACATGGCGACCGATCTGACCACCGAAACCAGCGAAGTCGGTTTCGACGAAATCAACAAGTACGACTTCCGCACCACGGAAAACTACATCTTCAAGAGCCGCAAGGGGCTCGATGCCGACATCGTCCATCAGATTTCGGACATGAAGAGCGAACCGGAGTGGATGCGCGACTTCCGCCTCAAGAGCCTGGAGATCTTCAACTCGAAGCCGATGCCCAACTGGGGCGGCAAAATCGACCTCAACTTTCAGGACATCTTTTATTACATCAAGCCCTCCGACCACCAGGGGCGCACTTGGGACGACGTGCCCGACGACATCAAGAACACGTTCGACCGCCTGGGCATTCCCGAGGCCGAGAAGAAGTTCCTCTCGGGCGTGAAGGCCCAGTACGAAAGCGAAGTGGTTTACGGCTCGCTCCGCGAGGAGCTTTCCAACCAGGGCGTGATCTTCACCGACACCGACTCGGCCATTCGCGAGTACCCCGACCTGGTGCGGAAGTACTTCGCCACGATCATTCCTCCCACCGACAACAAGTTCGCCGCCTTGAACTCGGCGGTCTGGTCGGGCGGCTCGTTCATCTACGTGCCCAAGGGCGTGAAGATCGAGTTCCCGTTGCAAGCCTATTTCCGCATCAACGCCGAGAACATGGGCCAGTTCGAGCGCACGTTGATCATCGTCGACGAAGGGGCTCAAATCCACTACGTTGAAGGTTGCACCGCGCCGATGTACACCACCGAGAGCCTGCACTCGGCCGTGGTGGAGATCAGCGTCCACAAGCACGCCCGTTGCCGCTACACCACGATTCAGAACTGGGCCAACAACATCTACAACCTGGTCACGAAGCGGGCGATGGCCTACGAAAACGCCGTGATGGAGTGGGTCGACGGCAACCTGGGCAGCAAGCTGACGATGAAGTACCCGGCCGTCTACATGATGGAGCCGGGCGCCCGCGGCGAGATCCTCTCGATCGCCTTCGCCTCGGCCGGCCAGCACCAGGACGCCGGCGCCAAGCTGGTGCATTGCGCCCCCCACACTTCGGGCCGGATCATCTCGAAGTCGATTTCCAAGAACGGCGGCCGGGCCAGTTACCGCGGCTTGGTCAAGGTCGAGCCTGGAGCGCGGAAGTCGAAGTCGACGGTCGTCTGCGACGCCCTGATCCTCGACTCCAAGAGCCGTAGCGACACCTACCCTTATATCGAGATCGACGAGCAGGACGTCTCCATCGGCCACGAGGCGAGCGTCTCTCGGATCGGCGAGGAGCAGTTGTTCTACCTCACCAGCCGCGGGCTTTCGGAGCCCGAGGCCAGCACGATGATCGTCAGCGGCTTCATCGAGCCGTTGGTCAAGGAGTTGCCGATGGAATACGCGGTCGAAATGAACCGGTTGATCGAACTGCAGATGGAAGGGTCGGTGGGCTGAACGCGGATTTCGGATTTCGGATTGTGGATTCGTTGGGAACTCCGCAATCCCTCGTTCCCACGCTCTGCGTGGGAACGCTGCCCCGGACGCTGCGCGTCCCCGTTGCCGGGCCAGGTGCGTAACGTGGACGCGGAGCGTCCGAAGAGATGTTCCCACGCAGAGGCCCCCCAACGAGGAAAGTTTCCAAACCCATGCCGCAAACCGCTCCCGCAGTCGGATTCACACCCGCCGCCTTCGATGCCTTTCTGGCCAGCCGCCGGGAACCTGGCTGGGTGGGCGAACTGCGGCAAGCGGCCTGGAAGGCATTTGAGGAGATCGAGCTTCCCTGCAGGCGCGAAGAGGAATGGATGCGAACCGACATCCGCACGTTCCGGCTCGATCGCTTCGGTTTGCCGGGCGAGTCGGCCCCCGGCCTGGCACGGCCAAGGGCGCTCTTGACCACCGGCGTCGACCTGGCCGGTGAGACGGCGGTGCTCAACGGCGTACATCTCGAGACGCGGCTCGACGACGACCTGGCCCGGCGGGGCGTATTATTCGGCAGCCTCGACGCGCTGGTGTCCGAGCACGGCGAGAAACTGCGTCCGCACCTGTTCCGGGTGGTCAACTCGCGGGCCGACAAATTCGCCGCGTTGCACGCCGCCTGCTGGACGGGCGGCACACTGCTTTATGTGCCCCGCGGCGTGCGAATCGAAAGGCCGCTGCATATGTTCTCGGCGCTGGCGGGCGGCGTCGATTTGGGCCATGCCCTGATTGTGCTTGAAGAGGGTTCCGAAGCGACCCTGCTGGCGGAAACGGCCGGCGACGAGCGGCCCGCGCTGCACTGCGGCGCGATCGAGCTGGTGGTCGGCAAGGAGGCGCGGCTGCGGTACGTCAATTTGCAGAACTGGGGCGGCGGCACCTGGCATTTTGCCCAGCAGCGCGGGCTGGTCGATCGCGACGGCGCGTTGCAATGGACGATCAGCGCGCTGGGCGCCAAGCTGGCCAAGGTCAACCAGCATGTGGCGCTGGTCGGCGAGGGGGCCGACGTCCAGGTGAACGGAGTGATGTTCACCGAGGCGAAGCAGCACCTCTCCTACCACACGCTCCAGCACCATCGGGCGGCGAACTGCAAGAGCGACCTGTTGTACAAAGGCGCCTTGCAGGACCATTCGCGGATCGTCTGGCGGGGAATGATCAAGGTGGATCCGGGGGCGCAAAAGACCAACGGCTACCAGCGCGACGACAACCTGATGCTTTCCGAGGAGGCGCGCGCCGACTCGATACCGGGCTTGGAAATCCAGGCCGACGACGTGATCTGCACGCACGGCGCCACGGCGGGCCGAGTGGACGACAGCCAGGTGTTCTACGCGCGTTGCCGCGGACTGACGCGCAAGGAAGCCGTGCGAATGATCGTGGCCGGTTTCTTCCAGCAGGTGTTCGACCGGATCACGATCGAAAGCGTGCGCGAGGCCTTGGGCGACGCGATCGGGCGACGGATTCGCGAGTATGATTGACACATGGGGCAGGTTTTCAACCTGCCGTAGGTCAGGCTTTCCAGCCTGACGCGCGTGGGGCGGGTTCCGTAGGCTTTCCAGCCTGACGGGCGTGGGGCGGGTTTTCAACCTGCCAAGTCGCGAGATAAAAAATGGCAGGTTGAAAACCTGCCCCACGTACTTTGTCATTGGGTCGTTGTATGTCCGACTTCGTTCGCGTCGCCAAGCTTTCCGAGATCCCCGACCCTGGCCGGCAGGTGGTCGAGGTCGACGAACGGCTGATCGTGCTGTTCCACGTCGGCGGCGAGTTGTTTGCGCTCGACGACGTGTGCACGCACGACGACGGCCCATTGGGCGAGGGAGAGTTGGTCGACCACACGATCGCGTGCCCGCGGCACGGGGCCAAGTTCGACATCCGCGACGGACGCGCCTTGACCATGCCCGCCACCCGGCCGACCGTCGCCCATCAAGTGAGGATTGAGGGCGACGAAATTCTTGTTAAACTCCATGATTGATCTCCCGACTCCTGACTCCTAACTCCTCAACCACACAGGAGGCTTTCCAAATGGCGATTGCCGAAGACACAGTCCGCGAGGCGCTCAAGCAAGTCATCGACCCCGAACTGTTCGTGAACATCGTCGACTTGGGGCTGATCTACACGGTCGCGGTGACGGAGGCGGAGCAGGGGAAATCGAACGTCTCGATCGAGATGACGATGACCAGCCCCGCCTGCCCCGCCGGCCCGCAGTTGATCCAGAACTCGAAGGACGCCATCGGCCGCATCGAGGGCGTTGCTCAGGTCGAGGTGAAGCTCGTGATGATCCCCCCCTGGACGCCCGACCGCATGACGGAAGATGCCCGGGACCAGTTGGGCATCTTCTAGCCCGTATTATTCATTGATCCGACACCAACCCGCAGCGCAAGCAAGGCCCGGGCTTGGACTTACCTTGCTTGCGCTGCGGGTTGGTGTGACGTCAGACTGCGCGACGCGCACGGGGGACCATGAATAATGCGGGCTAGGCTAGGCGCCAAGAGCAGCCGCGCAGCGGCGACAGAGTAATTCGGTTTCCAGCGGCGGCGGCGATCCGGCGGGCGCTGCGGCGCCGGCCCAATCGGCCCGGCTGATCTACGACGATAGCGCTCCGCGGCAGTCGGTTCCGAGTCAGCCGCTCGTGGCCCCTCGGCAGCCGGGCGCCGCGCAGCCGACGGCGGGCGCCGTGCCGCTGGGCTCGGCGGTGACGCCGCGGCGGCCGGGCGTGGCCCCGCAAACGGCCGGCATCGCGCCTTTGAAATGATCGGCTGGTGGCTCGGTCCACACTAACCCGCGGCGCAAGCAAGGTAAGTTGAATGCTCGGCCTTGACAGGGAATGTTTCTCACGAGGGTTGTGATGTCGCCTTTCGCTTCGCGAAAGAACGCCCTTTCGCGGAGCGAAAGGCGACAGACAGGGTTCCCTTCATGTTTCATCCATGGTCGTCCGCCATGCGTCGTCCAAAACCAACCCAGGTGTGCTTGGCCGTCATCGCCCTGCTGGCCGTCGGACCATGACGACCATGACCTGCCAGGCAAGCTGGCACGGGTCGGTGCTGCTAGCTTGGGCGAATGACCGAACAAAACCAGCATAAATTTCGGCTTCGACCAACGACCGTTTCCCTCCGCTGAGAGAAGCGGCAACGGGTGGATCGCACCCCCCTTACAGACGTCCCTCCCCCAGCGCAATGCGACCCGCGGCGAGCAGTTCCACGATCTGGTCGACGTCATACACGCAGCCTCCCCAGGTGCCGCCGCTGGCGGCTTGCAACGCGGCCCAAAGCCGCGTGTCGGCCGGCAGCGCGGGATCGGGCGCCAGGTCGGGCCGCGGGGCGCGGGCGGCCAACACCCGAGCGCCATCGTCGGCGCCGAATTCCCGACCTCCTTCGCCGATGAGATCGACGCTGCCCACCAGCGTATTGCGATCGACGACGATCCGCACCAGGTCGCCGTCGCGCACCTTGCCGATCGGTCCCCCGGCCAGCGCCTCGGGCCCGACGTGGCCGATGCAGGCGCCCGTGCTCACACCCGAAAAGCGGGCATCGGTGACGACCGCCACTTCGCGCCCGAACGAAAGATGCTTGAGGGCCGAGGTGATCTGGTAAATTTCCTCCATGCCCGCCCCCAGAGGTCCGCGGCAGCATAGCACGATCACGTCGCCCGGCCGGATCGCCGACGCCGAGGTTCCCTTGATCGCCGCCGTGGCATCCTTTTCGCGGACGAAAACACGCGCGGGGCCGGTCTTGCGGTAGACGCCGTCGGCGTCGACCACCCGCGGGTCGATCGCCGTGCTCTTGATCACCGATCCTTCCGGCGCCAGGTTGCCGCGCGGGAAGCAAACCGTGCTGGTCAGTCCGCGCCGGCGGGCCTGCTCGGGCGACATGATGACGTCGTCGGCGTCGACGCCGTCGCGCTCGGCGAGCACCTGTCGCAGACGCTGCCGGCGAGGGCTGGCCCGCCACCAGTCGAGCATGCGACCCAGCGTCTCGCCCGACACGGTGAGCGCGTCGAGTCGCAGCAAGCCCAGTTCGCGCAGGTGGAGCATGACCTCGCCCACGCCGCCGGCCAGGAAAACACGGACCGTGGGGTGGCCGACCGGGCCATTGGGCAGGGCGTCAACCAGCCGCGGCACGGAGCGGTTGATTCTGGTCCAGTCGTCGACCGTCGGTCGGCGCAGGCCGGCGGCGTGGGCGATGGCCGGCACATGCAAAAGCAAATTGGTCGAGCCTCCGAACGCGGCGTGGACGACCATCGCATTGTGGATTGCCGCGTCGGTGAGGATGTCGGCCAACTTGATACCGCGCGCTCGAAGCGACCACAGCGCCTTGGCGCCGCGGCGCGCCATGTCGAGCCAGATCGGCTGGCCCGAAGGGGCCAGGGCCGAATGGACCAACGACATGCCCAGCGCTTCGCCCACCACTTGCGACGTCGCGGCGGTGCCCAGGAACTGGCAACCGCCGCCCGGCGAGGCGCACGCGCGGCAGCCCAACTCCGCCGCCTGCTCCAGGCTCAGTTCGCCGTGGGCGAAGCGCGCGCCGATCGACTGGATTTTGCCCGCGTCTTCGCCCTCGGCCGGCGGCAATGTCACGCCGCCCGGCACGAGCACGCACGGTAGATCGCGCGAGCCGGCCAGGGCCAGCATCATCGCCGGCAACCCCTTGTCGCAGGTGGCCACGCCCAGCACGCCTTGCCGCGTGGGCAGCGAGCGGATCAAGCGGCGGAAGATCGTGGCCGCGTCGTTGCGGTAGGGGAGGCTGTCGAACATGCCGGAAGTGCCCTGCGTGCGACCGTCGCACGGATCGGAACAAAACGCGGCGAAGGGAACGCCGCCGGCTTGTTTGAGCACGCGGGCCGCCTCTCGCACCAGGAGGCCCACCTCCCAATGCCCGGTGTGGTAGCCCAGCGCGATCGGCGTGCCGTCTTCGGCCCGAATGCCCCCCTGCGTACTGAGCAAGACGAACTGCGGACCGAGCATTTCCCGCACGGGCCAGCCCATGCCGGCGTTCTGCGACAAGCCGAACAGGTCGCCGCTGGGCGAGTCGCGCAGCATCGCCTCGGTTAAGGGGAGCGAGCCGATCGGGCCGGCCGCGCTGGTGCGAACGTCGAACAGGGCCGGCTCGCCGCTATCGAGCACCTCGGCAAGCGAAAAACCGGTGCGGAGTGACGAAGTCATGGCAACTCAAGGCGCGCGTGGGCAGGTTGGCGATCCAACGCGATTATACAAGTTGTCTGGGCCAATGCCCACCAGCCGCGTAACGGCATACGCGCGGGAACGGTTTACGGCGCCTCCGACGCCCAGGCGTGCTGATCTCCGCGTTGCCCTATCCTCCGTCCAGGTCATGATGGAGTGCTACTTGACGACGGCGAACTGGGAATAAGCCTATCGCGCCGGCCGTTGCGACGTTGCCCGCGCCACGTTCGGCCGCTGGGCGGAACGGCGGGGGCCGACGGCGAAGCCAAGCCAGCCGTCGGTCACGACGCATTGCGTCACGGTCAGATCGGCCAGCCGCGGGTCGTGAACCAGCTTGGGGTCGATCAGGCTCAGGCCGCGGTCATGGGAAAAGATCTTGCTGAAAATGCCGCGCAGCGCGATCTGCGGCTGAGCGCCGAACCTTTCGCCGCGGAGTTGCACCGTGCCGTCGCGGACGAAACGCAGATCAAGCCCCTCGTGACGCGGCTTGTAGTACACGCGCACCGTGAAGTCGCGCCAGTGGCCTGGGTGCCTGTGCAACTCGGCGATGGCCAGCGTGAGCTCGATCCGGCCGTCGACGAACCTTGCCCGCACCGCGTTTTCCGCGGCGAAGGCGATCCGCAAGTCTTCGGGGAACTCGCCGGTAAAGGCGTCGCCCGGCAGACGGAACGATTTGGCGAGATGCTGTTGCAATTGGGGCAACGTGAATGAATGGCCGTCGAGCCGCAGGCGCTCGCCGACGTTGTTCAACAGCGACTGGTGAACTTGCACGCTGGCGAGGCTGTCGCCCGGTGCGCGCGGGCGGGGAGTGAAGGCGGCGAGCTGCTCGTCGGCCGCCAAACGCAGTCGCAGCGTCACGCGGTTAGGGGCTGTTTGCATTTCGCCCACCGTCGGCACCAGCGCCAGCCCTTGCAGCGGTTCGAGCACGCGCCGGCGAAACTGTCCCTTGGCCTGCTCGACGCGCGGCTCGACCGTGGCGTTCATCTCCTCTTTCACACGTGATCTGACCCTCTGCCGCGCAATCCTTCGCACCGCGCCCTCGCTTTCCGCGTGCTTGTACCGCGCGATCCACTCGATGAGCGAGCCCAGCAGCGGCACATGGTCGAAGTCGGTTCGCACGCCGCGCAGCTTGGGCCAGTTCGTGGCCTCGACCTCGGCCGGCCAGGTGCGCAGGCCGCCGGGGCTGATCTCGAAAATCTTCCTCGCCAGGAACCTCGAATCGCTACGGCTATAAAAGGTCGCAGGGCCGCTTTTCGACGTCGTGCGAGCGAAAACCAGGCCCTTGGCCTCCAGCGCGAAGCGCAAATACCGCGGGTCGGGGATCAGACGCACGCCCAACTCGGCGGTGGTCTTGCTCGTGCCACGCGTCGGCACGCCCAGAATCCGGTCGCGCACCGGGGCTTCCACGGGCGGCTGCGTGGGCACCAGCCGGTTGAGCAACTCGGCCGCGACGGCCAGTCGCAGGTTGGCGCCGCGGTAGTTGGCCTCGAGCCAGCGCTCGATCCGTTCGCCCGCGTCGAGCGAGCCTGGCCAAGGGGTGGTCGCGCGCGCATGCCGAGCGAGGCGGCTGCCGTCGCCTTGCAGGCCGGTTTGCTCGAACCGTTCCAGGTCGGCGAGCAATTGCCGGGGACCGGCCGGCTCGTCGGCCCGGTCGCTCGCGACCGTCAAGCGGGTTGCGCCCGGCACAGGGCGCCGAGCGGTCACGGGCGCCGTGGCGACCAGCTCCCACAGTTCCAGGCGCCGCGCCAGCGCGTAACGCGCCCGTTCGAGCCGCGGCGCCGGACGCGCCATGTTTGAGCGAGTGGTTGAGCGAGTGTCTGGGCGAACCGGCGAAACCAAACCATCGGCCAAGGACCGCAATTCCAGGAGAATCGGCTCGGCGCGTTCGCTGTCGGCGTCGTCGATCCTCGCCAACTCGCGAAGCAAGTCGCCGGCGCGTGCCGCCCACACGCACGAGTCGCAGTCCCAAGCCAATGATTCGAGGTGTTCGAGCAAGGCGGCGGGTGCCTCCCAGAGCGCCGGCGCTCGCTCGACCCGGGCCGGCCGGCGTCCGCGCGTGGGCGCGGCGGGCATGCGCCAATAGGTTCGCGGCGATTCAGGGCTGGGACGCTTGGCCAATTGCAGGAGTGGCCTTCGTTGGACCGTCGCTGCCGGCGTCGAGGGCTCTTCGGGCACTGCCGGCCCAGCGCCGTCGATCGCCTTGTGCCGTTGCGCCGGTGTGGCCGGTGTGGTGGAAACGCTCGTGGAAACCGCGGCAATCAACCGCGGCGGCTCCGCGTGCGCAAGCGGCGGCACGGCCAGCTCGACCGTCGTTGGCCGAGGGTCCACGGCGGGCCCGACCGGCGTCGCACGCTTCGCCCTCGCTGGGGCCAAGGTGTTCGACACGGCGGTCGAGGGGGGCGTGGCCGTGGCCGCCCGCGGTCGTTTCGATGTGCGCGCGTCGGCTCGGCGCTGGTGAGAGACAATTTCCCATCCGCGTGGTGAGGCGACGGAAAGCACGAACAGACCCGACAAGATCAATAAAAAGGGCCATGTCGGCGTTGTTTCGTGACGGCTCATCGATTCCTCGTCGAGCGACTGCATTTCCTTAAGATCGGCCGTCTGGATAGACTGAATAAAATGACAATCCGAGAAAACTATTTCGTGCCAAGGTGTGGGTTGCAGCGGAAGATCGGGCAAACTCTAGGGCCGGAATGCCCGCGCAACTCGGCCCATTTCGCCTGAATTGTCGTGGCCTTCCACTTCGCGCACTTTCTCGCCAACGATCTCCAGCACATGGCGCCACTCCCGCGGAAAACCCGGGGCGAAGCGATCGAGAAGCTGCCGGGCTTTGTCGACGGCCTTGCGGCGGGCCGCCGCGTCGAGTCCGAGCACGTCGCTCAAGTTATCGACCGTGTCGCCGAGCTTGCATAGCTTGACCTCGATCGGCGCGGACGCCAGGGCTTCGAGGAAATCGCGTTCGCGCGGGTCTTCAGCCAGCCGCTTGTCCTTCGACAACGTGGCGACGTAGCCCGCCACGCGTTCGCCGAAACGCTCGATCAAATCGTCGCGGTCGGCGGTCGTGTCCTCGATCGTGTCGTGCAGCACCGCCGCGGCCAGCACGTCGGTGTCGGTGACGCCGAACTGCAACGCGACGAGCATCATCACCCGCACCGGGTGAGCGGCGTACGGCGTCCGCTCGTCTTTGCGCATCTGCCCCTGGTGCTTTCGAAGGGCGAACGAGATCGCCGCTTGGAGATTGGTGAAGTCGGATGGTCTCGTCATCAATGGCTCGCCAGAAATGATCCTAGTAGCAAGGTTACGAGCGGAAGAACATGGAGCAGACGACCGCGATGGCGATCACCGCGATCGCCAGCAGCGTGCCCACCCCCATCAAGAACCAGGGTGAATCCCAACGGCTGGGGCGACGAGCGCGCAGCGAATGGGCGCCCAAGGCGGGACCGCCGCCTAATTCCGACCCCGTTCCTAATTCCATCAGACCGTCGTTCGGCGCCACTTCCGCCAACAAATCGTCGAAGGCCGACGCGCTCTTGCGTTGGGGACTGTCCGGAACGCGTGCGCCCGCGGTGGCCGAACGCGGCGATGGCCCCGCGCCGCGCGACTTGCCCGGCAACGGTTTGGCGTTGGGGTTGGCCGTCCCAGGCGGTCTCTTCGCGGTCGTCTTCGACGAGCCGGCGGCTTTCGACGAATCGCCGGGCCTACCCGGCGCCTTCTTGGAACCCGACGATTTGTCCGAACCCGACGATTTGTCCGAACCCGACGATTTGTCCGAACCCGACGATTTGTCCGAACCCGACGATCTTAATGAATCGGAACCCTTGCCGGAGCCGGATACCTTCGATGAATCGGAGCCCTTCGTGACGGCCGCCGCCGAGGTTTGCGAATCACCGGCGCCACCTGAACCGGAGATCTTGCTCGAACCGGCGGCTTTCGACGAATCGTCGCCCAGTTTGGCGACCTGGTCCTCCAAGGGGGCCAGGGTCAGTTCCTCGTCGAACGCCGCGGGCGGTTGCGACGATTGGTCGCGGTAAAACTGCGCCCACCGCGTGAGCGCCTGGCTCACGTCGTCGGCCGACTGGTAACGCCGCTCGGGCGATTTGGCCATCATTCGTCGGCAGATGGCCAGCAATTCACGCGGCGCGTCGGGCCGCTTCTGGGCGATGTCCGCCGGTTCCTTCGTCGCGTGGCAAACCACGCGTTGCGCCAGCGTGCCGTTCGGAAAGGGCGGAGTGCCCATCAACGTGAAATAGAGCGTGCATCCCAGGCTGTAGATGTCGGCCCGAGCATCGACGAGGTGGCTGTCAAGCGCCTGCTCGGGCGAGAGGTAGTCGACCGTGCCCAGCATTTTTTCGTCGTGATCATTGGTGAGCGAGGCGTCCACGTCATCGGCGGCGAAACGCGCCAGCCCCATGTCGAGCACTTTGACGGTGTTGTGGCCGTCGAGCAACAAATTGGCGGGCTTCATGTCGCGGTGAATCAGACCGGCCTTGTGGGCGTGCGTCAGGCCGTCGGCGGCCTGGCGGATGAGGTCCGCCGCCTGCAAGTAGGGCAGCGGGCCTTCGCGCTCGACCAGGACTTTGAGGTCTTGCCCTTCGACATATTCCATCACGAGGTAATGAACGTCGCCGTCGTTGTCGACGTCGAAAGCGCGCACGATGTTCGGATGGTCGAGCGCGGCCACGGCGCGCGCTTCGCGGTGAAAGCGGGCCAGGTACGACGAGTCGTTGACGCGGCTGGTGGGGAGCACCTTGATGGCCACCCGTCGCCGCATCACGATGTGCTCGGCCAGGTAGACGCTGCTCATGCCGCCGGTGCCCAAATGATCGAGCAGCTTGTACTTGCCGACGAAGAAGCCGGTTGCCCGCCCCTCCAGCAGGCGCTCGCGTTGCCAGTTGGTCAAAAGGCCCACTTCGGTCAAGTGCGAGGAGACCACCTGGCTGTCGGTGACGGCACTGGCCCCCGCCTCGCGCTCCAGATCGGCGAGCGACTGGTTCAGGCGGTCCTTGTCGACCAGCCCGCTGCGCTCGACGACTTCGAGAAACGAGGTGACTGAGAGCTGCTTCATCTCGGCCCTATTCCAGGTCGGGGGCTGTTCCGCGTCGGCCCCGTTTCCGTATCGACCTTGTTACGTGTCGCCTGGGATGTCAGGCAAGAGCGTCGCCCGCGACGGGAACCCAATCCGGCCGACGCCCACAACCGCCTATTATAACCCGACTTTCATTTCCGTGAAGTTTTTCGCGCAAAAAAATCCGACGGACGACGAACCGCGTGGGCGCGGCCTCGATGGCGCATCCATCAGGCTGGAAAGCCCGATCATCGCTCGCTATACTGCGCGCGGCCGGGAATGAGACAGTCACGGTGGCTGGGGCAGAGCCTCAGCGATGCCCCGGTCGCTATCTAGCCGGGGCATCGCGTAGGCTCTGCCACCAGCCACCACTTTCTTGTGGCCGGCCGCATCGACTGAGCCGTATTGCCGCGTAGAAGGAGATCCGCCGCCAATGACCGACGTCCCAAGCGATTCGTCAGCCCACGATGCGAATCCATCCGCCGCGCCTCGCCGCCGCTGGTGGATGGCCGGGCTGATCGGCGCGATCGGCGCCGCGCTGATCGCGACCGTCCAGTTCATGTTCGGCTCGGACGCCGCAAAGCAAGGATTGGCGACGCGCGCCGCGATCGGGCTGACGTTGCTGCTACTCTTCGCCTGGCTCGTGTTCTTCGCCGGGCTGCGCCGGCCGGCCCGGCTGGCACTGTTGGCGGCCGCCGCCCTGCTGCCGTTGGCGTTGTACTTCGCGGTGCGGATTGACGGAATGACGGGCGACATGCGCCCCGAATGGTCGTGGCGTTGGAATCCCAGGCCCAGCGAACGACTGGCGAAACTTCCCGCGCCGAGCGCCACGGCGGCGGCCCGCGCCAAGATCGACTGGAAACGGACTTCAAGCGACGACTTTCCCCAGTTTCTGGGGCCCCAGCGCAATGGCCGCGTCGCCGGGCCGCGGTTGGCCCGCGACCGCGGCGCCTGGCCACCACCGCTGATATGGAGGCAGCCGATCGGGGCCGGCTGGTCGTCGTTCGCCGTCGTCGGTTCGTACGCCATCACCCAGGAACAGCGCGGTGACGACGAACTGGTCGTTTGCCGCGAGTTGGAGAGCGGTCAGATTCTATGGACGCACTCCGATCCGGGGCATTTCAGCGAGTTTCTCGCGGGCGATGGCCCACGCTCCACGCCGACCATCGCCGATGGCAATGTCTACACGCTGGGCGCGGAGGGGCGGCTGAATTGCCTTGGTATCGCCGACGGGTCGGTCGTTTGGACCCACGACGTGCTCGCCGAGCACCGCGCCTCCAATGTTCAGTGGGGCAAGAGCTGTTCTCCAGCCGTGGTCGGCGACGTGGTCGTGGTCAGCGCCGGCGGCCGGGATGGGCATTCGCTCGTGGCGTACGACAAGCACAACGGCGAACTGATCTGGCATGCGGGCGACGATCCGTCGAGCTATAGTTCGCCGCTGTCGACGGTGCTCGCCGGCGTGCCGCAAATTCTGATCGTCAACCACCACAGTGTCGTTGCCCATGACCCGCTCGACGGGCATGTGCTTTGGCGATTCCCGTGGGAAGGCGACCAGCCCAAGGTGCCGCAACCCCTTCCGATTGACGCCGAACGGGTGCTGGTTTCGGCGGGCTACGGTGTCGGTTGCACCATGCTACAAATCAAACCGAGCGACACGGGGTTTGATTGGAAAGAAAACTGGTCCAAGAAAAGCTTGAAGCCCAAGTTCACGAACCTGGTCGTTCGCGATGGGTTCGTCTATGGGATCGACGACGGCCGGACGCTCGTGTGTCTCGAAACGGCCGACGGCCGGCTCCGGTGGAAGGGAGGGCGCTACGGTCACGGGCAGGTGCTGTTGGTTGATGACCTGCTATTGATCCAGGCCGAGAGTGGCGAAGTCGCGCTCGTCGATGCGACACCCGAGCGGCACCACGAATGGACCCGCTTCCAGGCCATCGAAGGCAAGACCTGGAACAATCCGGCGCTCGCCGGGCGGCATCTCCTGGTCCGCAATGCGCAGGAGGCGGCATGTTATGAACTGCCCCTCGAAACTGTCCCTCGAAAGAACTCCATAGTCCGTACTACCCCCTACAATCGCCGGTGATGTGGTCGCGCTCGACAAGCCCCTCTCGCCGCAATCGCAGCTCAAGCAACTCGGTTATTGGAACCACCATTGGGGCTGGCCAGGCTACGGCCTGGGGTATGGTGCCCTATGCCAATCCGTATTGGTCCGGCGCGGTCGGCGGCTACAACGATTCGCAGCCGGTCCCGGTGGCCGCCGGCGGTGCGCCGACTCCATCCGAGCAGGCGACGACGACCTTCAACTCGGCGCGCCAAAGCTTCAAGGCCGGCGATTATCCGACCGCGCTATCGCTCGTCGAATTGGCGATCGCGGACCAACCGACGGACGCGGCGATGCACGAATTCAGGGCCTTGGTGTTGTTCTCGCTCGGAAACTACGCCCGGCTGGGACTGGACCACGCTGTCGCGCCTCTACGCGGGGCCGGATGCCTACACGGCCCAGTTGCGGGCACTGGAGAATTACGTCCAACTCAATCCCGACAGAGTAAGCGGGGAGTCGCCATGCTCGGGCAAGTGACCTTGGACGGCGATGGCTCATTCAATTAACTTGCTGTTCATGGTCCTGCTCCTCCGCAGCGGGCTATCCATTTTGATGGATCATCCTCGCGTTGCTCTTCGGCACCGACCAGTGGAAGCGCCTCCTGCCGGCCTCCTGGCAAATCGTTCCAGACGCCTGGGCCGTCTTCGTCCGGTCCACAACGGATTCCCTGGCGGCCACGATCCGGTATAGTTTGTTCCGCGGCGTCCACCATCAATTTCGAGACGTTGGACGACTTCCTGAACACTTATGGCTCCATCGAGGCCCTAGCGCGTGACGTCGTGCCAACGCTTACTGGCCTAAAGGTGCAAACGCTTGAAAAGTTGGGCTATGCCCTCATCGAGGACGACACCGACCGAACGCTCGTATTCGTGCAGCCCGGCGACCTCGTTCAAGCCTGAGGCGGTTTAGCGCCGTTCCCACTTTCCCGGGATAGCTGAAGATTAGCTGAGGCGAAGCGCCAGCGCCGCCAACTCCAATGCCGACGACCAAAGCATGATCGCATACGCGGCGGCCAGCAGGAACGGCCGATGTATGAAACGGGCCCGCGGTTACCGCCACGAGCCCAAAATACTTGACCGTCGCTTGTTGTGACGGCGTGGCCTTCCAGCCGAGGATCGGGTCGGTTTCGGGGACTGGCTGAGTGGGGCGTTCTTGCGATTGCGAGGCTTTTTGCCCTTTCCCGATGTCGCCGCTGGGAATGACCACCTTGCCATCCGTGGCGACGACCTGACCGGGAAGCGGCGGAGCCTCTTGATAAATACGGGTGCCAACCCATCCTGGCCCTGGGTGCTTTCCAATTCGTCGTCCAATTCGTTCCATTGGGCATCCAACTTACGGAACGGTCGTGGAACCCCCCACAAGTGTGCGGACGCTGCCGCCCCGCGAAGTGACGTGGCCGCGATCGGGAGCTCGTGCCATAAGACCAACGGCACCAACTGCTTGCGACGTGCAACCTACTTGCCCCCCATTGGTGTGCGGACGCTGCCCTTGGGCGCAGGTCATTGGCACATGCGTGCATCCACTGCGCAAGTCGAATAGCTAAAACAGTTTACGCAAGACCAATAGCCACCCCCCACAAGTGTGCGGACGCTCCGGACGCTGAATTACCCTCCTTCTATCAGCACCGCCCGGTTCGGCGTTTGCCGCCTGAGCTAACGCTGGTATTCGTGCAGCCCGGCGACCTCGTTCAAGAAACGCCTTTTCGTTTTTGTTCGATTCCCTGCCGGCTCCAAACCCAAAGGCCGAGCAGCGTCAGCAACGCGAGGTTGGGGAACAGCAGCGGCGCCATCGCCGGAGCGCCGTAGACGAAGTTGTCGAACAGGCTGCTTGAAGGACCGTCGAGGTTGGCCTCGCTGTGCAGGTAGAATCCGACCAGGCCGACGACCATTTCGACCAGCATGACGGCGACCGTCCAGCCCAGAAAAACTCGCTCGACCCGCATCGCGAAGGGGACCGCGAGGAAGCCGATCGCCAGCGCGCTGGCGGCGACGGCGATCCACTCCTCCGGGTGAAAGAAACCATTCTGCGCATGGTCGGCGAGGCTGAAAATGAAGTTACCGATCCAGCCCCCCAAAGCCAACAGCGTCACCCAGCGAGGCCATTCGGGGTCGGCTTCAGCGACCATCCGGTTCATGATCAGCAAGAGTCCAATCCCCGCATACGCCAGGGGGGCGGCGAAGGGCGCGGTATAAACCAGGCTGTCAAGCGTCCGTTCGCGGAAGAACTCGCCGTCCAAGTGCAGCAGAAGCCCCGTGATGCCCACGGCGAGCGCCGTCCAGCCGACAAGCCGCCCTGACAGCTTCCAGGCGAGACTCTCGGCGCGGCCGCGCGACATGATCAGCCCCGCGAGCAACAACCATGGCGCCGCAAGCGAAAACGCCAATGGAACCCACTCGGCCGCGTGCCGGAAGGAGTTGGTCGAATGGGCCAGGTAGATATCGGGGGCCAGGCAACCCAGGTTGGCGAGGGCAAATAGATCCAGCCAGAGACGGGGGCTGCGATACCAGCTAATCGGGCTTGGCATGGTTTTTCCGCAATTCCTCGGCCGCGGCCTCGATCTCGACGGTGTGCTTCAGGATCGGATAATTGCCGTGCCACTGCACGAAGTCGGCCCCGCCCATGAACGCCCCGTGTTTCGCCGTGCGACCGTAGTAGTGCCAGAGGTCGAAGTAATCGAAGTCGATCGGGTGTTGGAACGGCTTCTTCCCCAGCAACCCGTCGGCCCGCAGCCCGTCAACGATCGACTTGGCCGCCAGCACCTTCTCGTTCGTGCCGGCCACCACATGTTCGGCCTCGCGGTAGATCCGGTCAACCAAGCCGCGCGTGTGGCAGTTGAGGCACATATCCTTCATGTTGGCCTGGGCCAGTGCGTAGTTGGGCCGTTTGTCGGAAACCTCGGCGGCCAAGTGGAACGACAGCCGTTCGGACGTGTCGTGCGTCATGTTGGCGCCGTTCAGCCCGCTCATGTGGCATGTCGCGCAGGTGGGCACGAACATGTCGCGCGTGGTCAACGCGTCAGGCTCGGCGGCGAGATTCAGCAGCTTGCGTTGGGCCTCGAACAGCACGCCGTGCTTCGATTCCGTGTAGATTTCGAGTTGCGAGTGGTCGGGACCCATGTGGCACTGGCCGCAGGTACTTGGGAGCCGGGCAATCTCGACCGAGGCGGTGTGCCGAGTGTGGCAGGCGGTGCAGGTGCCGATCGTGCCATCGGCGTTGGGCTTGCCGATGGCGTGGCATGTGGAGCAGCCGCTGATGGCGGCCGGCGCGCCTTCGAGCGCCACCAGCGCGTTCGCCGGGCGTTGGCAACCACCCGGATTGAACTGTTCGCTGAAGGCGACCTGCTCCGGGCTAAACGCATCGGCGCCGTGGACCGCGGCCCAGGACGGGGCGGCGTGGCGGCTGCGGAGAAACTGCTGATAAATCCGTTCGTGACACGATCGGCAGTTCGCCGCCGTCAGGTGCGCCGCGATCACGAAGCCGTGGTGGTCCTGCCGGTCTTGGCCTTCAGCCGGCTGATGGCACTCCAGACAATTGATTTTTCGCTGCGCGTGTTTGCTCAGTTCGTACTCATGGACGACGGAGTATTGCTGGTTGATGTGGCACGCGGCGCACTTGCCGGACGCGCGCACCAGAGCCGACGTGGGTTGCTCCGTGACGCCGCGGGGCCGGGCCCGATTGACCATGAATGCGGCCAGCAGCAGGGACGTGCCCAGGACGACGGCAATGAACACCGACCGGAACGACATGCCAACCTCCTCTTATCCCGCTAGCCCGGATGATTCATGGTTCCACACGAACCCGCAGCGGCAGAGCCTAAGCGATGCCCAGGTCGCTATCGAGCCGGGGCATCGCTGACGCTCTGCCACCAGCCACCACCTTCTCGTGGCAAAATATCTCATTGTCGGCCGCGTGCAGTATAACGAGCGACGCGGCAGTGAATGACGATTCTGGCAAGTGAGAGCGGCGTTGGCAAGGTCGGCTTCAAGTTCACTTCCGTGGTCAAGTTCAAGTGGCCCCGGCTCGCCCCCTCCTAACGGCGATTCGATTCGCGGCCATCGGCCGCGTTCGTGGTGGAACTCGTCAACGGCGAACACATCGTCGTCGAGCATCCGGAAGCCCTGGCGTTCAGCGCGGGAGCCGCGGGCGGCAAACGACGATCCATCCATTCGCCCTCAGCCGGCCGAGCAGCCAGGGGCGCCTCAGCGCGTGCCGGCGCCGCGTGTCGAGCGCGATGCACTCGACGACGCGAAACCCGGCGGCTTTGAGGTCAGCCATCAATTCGTGGCGAGTGAAGACGTGCAGGAACATGTTGGGGATGCCGCGGTAGTCGAAGAATTTGTCGCCCGGCTCCTGGTCGCGGCGAAACCACGCGCTCAACCGATTCGTGGCCAGCCAGCAGCGACCCTGGGGGTCGAACAGACTATACCAGCGATTGTGAACATGAATCACGAACTTGCCTTCCGGCTTCAGGATTCGCCGCGCGTGCCGTAATGCCCGCAGCCGGTTTGCTCGCCCGCGGATCATGCCCAGCGTGCTGAACATCGAGATGCAATAGTCGGCGACCTGATCGCGGAGGCAATCGAGTTCGGTCAAGTTGGCCCGCAGCCGGTCGATGGACAAGTTCTCTTCGGCGGCCTTCCGACCGACGACGTCGAGCATGGGCAGCGAGAGATCGACCGCCAAGCCGCGAAACCCCCGCCGTGCGAACGGCAGCAAGAGCCGGCCCGTGCCGCAGCCCAGATCGACCAGCAAGCCCGGCCGCGTGAAGTGCCGCGACAGCACCGCCTCGTCAAACTCAAACAGGCTGTTGTAGGCGAAGTACTCGTCGTAATCGTCGGCAATATGGTCCGCCTGGGCATATTGCCACATGCCCGGCGTCACGCCGGGCGGCAAACGCCATTGCGGCACGTCGGTAGGCGGCGAGTTGGGCAAGCGAGTTCGGGTGCGAGTGGGGCCGCGTAGCTCATGCCGGTCGCTTCTGGGTCGTCGCTTTCCGGGCGACCTGCATCAGTGCGCGAAGCGCGTCATTGACAGCATCGTCCAGCATATCGGGGTCTTTATCGGGATTAGTTTCCTTCTTCATAATTCTTCCTTTCGTGGCGAGTCGCAAGTCGAGCGCTGATGATACGGACATTCGGACCGCGTTCGGTAAAAATGACCCTCGTCCCATTCAAAAGTCAGTCCCATCACTTCTCCGTAGCGCACCTCCACGCACCGCATCCAATGCGCGAAGGCGAAATAGCGGCTCAACGGCTATTGCAATATGCCTATTCTACTGGCACAGTCGGTGCTATGCAATTTTGGTGGGCGGTGCCCACCCTACGGCTCCTGCTCCTTCGCCTCCGCCAAGCCCACGTCGATGTATTGCCCGCCGCCGGTCTGCTTGCAGTGTACGGCGATCACATTGCGCCCCGGACGGAGGGCGGCGCGGGCGGCGGCGCGCAAGGGCGTGGCGAGGTATCGCGTGGTGTAGCCGGTAACATTCGACGCCAGTACGCCATTGACGTAGATCTCGGCCTCCTCGTCGTGGTGCATCATCAGGTGCGGATCGTTGAAGCCGCCGGCCGACTTGGGCAACTCGACCTCGCGGCGAAGCCAGATGTCGGGTGTGTTCCACTCCGTCCGCGCGACCGCGCCGGGCGTCGTCTTTGTGCCGAACCCGCCAGGGCCGCGCTTCCAGGCCGAGTCGTCGAAATCGGTGGCCATCCAGCGCTCGCCGGGCGTTTCGAGCGTGTAATGCCATGCTTGCGGTTCCCGCTCGGAAGTCGCCGCGAGGACGGTGAAGACCGGCGGCGGCCGATAGAGCCTGCGGTGGGCCGCGGCCATCGTTTCCGGGTCGATTTTCACGACGTCGCGGTCGTAGGTCATGAGTCCATTCACCTCGGTTTCGACGTCGGTCGTCTGCGTGTAGACCGCTGCGGAAAGGCCCGGCTCGGCCACGAGGGGGCGGAGGGCGGCGGCGATCTCGAAATAGGCGTCGGCCAGGCTGTCGCGGTCGGTGAAGCTGCGATAGCCCCAGTTGTCCTTGCCCAGCCAGGTGTGCCCCTCCAGCGGCAGTCCCAGCCCGCCGTATTCGCCCAGCACGGCGGCCCGATTCGACTCGGGCCGTGGCGAGCCGGGACCGGGATAGTTGTGCATGTCGATCACGTCGCCGGTCGGAAAGTCGTTCCAGCCGCTGGCACAGTTGACCAGCCGCGTGGGATCGTACCGTTTGGTCCATTCGGTGATCCGCTGAGTATCGAACTGCCCCCATCCCTCGTTGAACACGACCCACATCACGATGGCGGGCGAATTGTCCAGCACGTCGATCATCGCCTTCAACTCGCGCTCGTAAATCGCGGCCGATTCGGAACTGCGTTGGATCTCGCCCTGGCCCGGCGCCACGCCGGCGTCGCCGCTGGGCATGTCTTGCCACACCATGAGACCCAGCTTGTCGCACCAGTAGTACCAGCGGGCCGGCTCGACCTTGACGTGCTTGCGGCACATGTTGAAGCCGATCCGTTTGGTCATCTCGATGTCGAATCGCAGCGCCTCGTCGGTCGGCGCGGTGTAAAGCCCGTCGGGCCAGAAGCCCTGGTCGAGCGGGCCAAACATGAATTGCGGCTTGCCGTTCAGGAAAATCCGCGTCGTGCCGTGACGATCCGATTCGAGCGACACTTTCCGCATGCCGACGTAACTGACGATTTCATCGAGTTGCTTGTCGCCGTCGAACAGTTGAATGCGCAAGCCGTAGAGGAACGGATCGTCGGGCGACCAGAGCCGTTGGTCCTTAACGGGGACGTCGAACGCCTGCCCGAGTTGGTGGCGTGTCACCGCCGTCGGTTCGCCGTCGATGGCTTCGCCGTGGCCCCCTTTCGCCCGTTTCCGGCGACTTGGGTCGACCAGAATCACCGAGGCCTCGTGCCGGCTCGTGGCGCCCTCGACCACGACATCCACATGGACCATCCGCTGATCGACGTCGGGCGCGATTTTGATCGACTTGATGTACTCCTTCGGCACCGGCTCCAGCCAGACGGTCTGCCAAATGCCGGTGGTCGGCGTGTAGAAGATTCCGCCCGGCTTGTGTACTTGCTTGCCGCGCGGCTGAGGACCGGCGTCGGTCGGATCCCAAACGGCGACGACCAACTCTTGTTCAACATCGGGCTTAAGCGCCTCGGTCACGTCGAACGTAAAGGGGTCGTAACCGCCTTGGTGTCGGCCGATTTCCTTGCCGTTGACCCAGACGATGGTTTCCCAATCGGCCGCGCCGAAGTGGAGCAACAACCGCCCGCCGCGCCACGATTCATCGGTCGGAAACGTGCGACGATACCAGAGCCGCTGGTCCACGCCGACCCGCTTCATCACGCCTGAGAGCGACGACTCGACGGGATACGGCACGAGGATCCGGCCGTCGAATTCCTTGGGATCTCCCTCGGACTTGGGGCGGATCGCGTACTGCCACAGGCCGTTGAGGTTTTTCCATTGCCGGCGGACCATCCGCGGCCGAGGATATTCGGGCAGCGCGTTGTCGGGGGAGACATCCTTCGCCCAGCGGGTGGCCAGCGAACCGTCGGCCGGCTTCCAAGGCTCCGCGGCGGTCGTTGGCAAGGTCAGGGCCCCGATGAGGCCCAGGGAAAGGATGGTCGATTTCATGTCGCGAGCTCCCTGGTGAATCGTATCCATGCCATTGTACCTCGGCGCGCCGCGGTCGAAAACCCGTTACTCGTTCCCACGCGGAGCGTGGGAACAAGGAAACGCATCGCGGTGCGGCGAGCGCCCGCCGTAGCCGGATTCGCAAGAATTTGGGCGTGTTCGAGCGGCGACAGCCTGAACTCTTGCGAGTTCAGCTACTCGTCCGGTGGCGTTCGAGCAACAGCACCGAGGTGTCGTCATGCCGGCCGCCACCGGCGGTGAATGCTTGCGAATCTTCGAACAGGGCGTCCAGGGTCGCGGTCAAGGGCAGGGCACGGCAGCGCTCGAGGGTCTGCTTGACGCCCGCCAGTCCAAACTGCCGGTGCTCGCCGCCGCCCGGCATCGCCTCGACAATACCGTCGGTATAGATCATCAGGCGGCAGGCGGCCGGTATTTCGCTGGTGACCGTCGCATATTCGGCGTCTTCGTAGACCGCGAGCGGCAATCCGCCGTCGTGCTCCGGGTCGCCCACTTCGACGATTTCGCCCGTATCGAGGTTTTGCAACAGGGGCAGGCAGTGTCCCGCGGATGTCCACCGCAAGATACCCCCTTGGAGCACCCCGTAGATCAGCGTGATGAACCCTCCTTGATCTTGAACGAGTTGCTGCCCGCACAGCCGGCGGTTGACCTGCGACACGAATTCGTCGGGCGTGCCGTTCAGGTGTCCTTGGAGTTGGTCGATGAGAGTATGCATGCTCATGATCGCCATGCAGGCCTTGATGCCGTGGCCGGAGGCGTCGCCCACCAGGAACACCAGCTTTTCGCCGGCGAGCTGGAAGGCGTAGTAATAGTCGCCGCCGGCGAGCACCACCGGCTTGCCGCCGCTGACCTGAATTTGCGACGGCTCGTAACGGGCGACGATCTCGTAGCCGGGCGGCGCGGACATGTCGCGCGGGATCATCGACTCTTGCAACTTGCGGACGCTGTCGATTTCGGATCGCAATTTTTCGGTCAACAGCCGCGCCTGCGCGGCCCGCTTGGCGGCCAAGGCCGACTCGAGTATCGCCTGCATCAGAAAGAGGTATTCTTTTGCCGGGTCGCGATAGACATGGGCGTCAACGCCATGGCTGATGAAACGCGACAGCGCATAGATCTCGCCCGGCCGCGCCGCGACGATCACCGGCGTGTCGGGCGAGATGTCACGCATCGCCTCGACGGCCGCGAACGACCGATCGCCGTCGGGAAACGTGACCGGAACCAGCACGACGTCGAAATCACCGACCCGGAGCGCCGCGACCAGCGCCTCCGGGTCGCGGACCAGCGTGACTTCGTTTTCGCCCGCCTCCAGGTACATGCTCAAGAGATCGATTTCGTCGGCGTCGTCCCAACCCACCAGCACCCGCATGCGTTCCTCCCCCGGAGATTTGGATTTTCGTGGTTTTCCGCTTTGGTCAGCGTAGACCAGCTTGCGATCCAACGCAACCGGTTTTGGGCCGCGCAGGGGTTGTGGTGCCTTGGCGCGAACCGATAGTATATGCCTAGTCGCATCCCCGAGGAACAACATGATGACCGCGCACCGCTTCATCACGGGGCTCGCCGCCGTGGCCTGCTTCACCGGTTTCGCGCAGGCCGGCGAACCAGCCGGCTTTCGGATGAGCCTATTCAACGGACAAAACCTTGACGGCTGGCATGTGACCGGCTGCGAGGCGGCGGTCGAGAATGGCGCGGTGGTGCTCAAAGCAGGCAACGGATTCGTTCGCGCCGACCATGAATACGGCGATTTCGCGCTCGACCTCCAGTGGCGGGCGCGCAAGCCGACCGATTACGATTCGGGTGTCTACTTCCGGGCCGAGCCAGTCCCCAAGGGGAGTCCTTGGCCCAAGCGATACCAGGTCAACCTCCTCGAAGGCAAGGAAGGCAACGTCAACGGCCTGATCGGCGCCGAGAGTAGCGGCCTGGTGAAGGCGGGCGAGTGGAACCGGTTCAAGCTCACCGTCGTCGGGGAAACGGCGGAATTGGAGATCAACGGCCGCCGGGCTTGGCAAGTTTCCGGTGTCGAGGTCGGCCGTGGCCATATCGGGCTGCAAGCCGAGGTCGACAAAGGGGGGGAATTTGAATTTCGCGAGATTTACGTCACGGAGTTGGACCACCATTCGATCTTCAACGGCCGGGATCTGACGGGCTGGGAAGGGGGCGGCGCCGATGCGGCGGCCTGTTGGACCGTCGATGAGGGCGTGCTCCTCTGCACGGGCAAGCCCGGCCCGTGGTTGCGCGGCAAGGCGCAATACGGCGATTTCAACCTGCGGCTGGAATACCTGCTGAAGCCGGGCGGTAATTCGGGCGTTTACGTGCGCGTGCCCGCCGACGGCGCGCACCAGGGGCGCGAGATGGCGAAGATGGCCGGCGGTGAGTTCAGCGGAGTCGAAGTGCAAATCCTCGACGACGCGTCCGACCGCTACCGCGATATTCAGCCCTACCAGTTCTGCGGCAGCGTTTACGCCATCGCACCGGCCTGGCGGCACGTCTGCCGGCCTCCCGGTCATTGGAACAGCCTCGAAATCGACTGCCGTTCGACGACGTACCGCGTGGTTCATAACGGCGTGGTGATCGTCACCGCCGCCGCGAATGAATTCCCCGAATTGAACCGGCGCGAAATCAAGGGGTTCCTCGGTTTGCAGAACCATAGCGAAGAGGTGCGGTTCCGCAACCTGCGCATCGCCGAGGCCCCCTGAGCCGCAGCCCGCGCGAAGAGTTCGGGCTCGGTCATCGCTCCAAGATCGCCGTGCGCGTCCGCAAAAGGTGTTTGTATTCGGCCCGCATCTCGCCGGGCAATTCGGATCGCTCAACGAGCGCGACCGACCGCGCCAACGCCCGAACTTGGGCCGCCAGCAATCGCAGCGTTTCTCGCTCGGAAATGCCCGCGTAGTTACCGAAGTTCAGCCAGTTCCTACGCGTCAAGCGGTCCTTGCGGCCATCCACCGAGAGGGCAAGCTGATCGCCGCCATGTCGAGCGCGATCGAGGTCAGGCGGTGACGATCGAGGTCGAACTGGGGAAGCGAGGGCGCGCCGAACAATCGCTTCAGGCAGCGCCGATGGTAAGTCGACGCGCCGTCGGCGGGGGACAGGCAAATCAAGCACTTCGCCATGCGCCTTCTCACCGCCTCATGTCGAGGGGCCGGACTTCGACGGCGCCGATGCAATCACCGCAGGTGCCTAACAGCAGGCCGAAGGAGTCGCCGTTGCGTCACGAGAAAGTGGTGGCTGTGAAGGGCCGTGAAGCATACCGGTTGCCGCCGCCCCCGGACGCATGGTAAAGTAGGCTCGCGGACAAAAATTTTCTTTGAACCCGTATTCCTGTTGTTTATCCATGCCATCCGCGCAGTCCGTGTTCCGCGTGGTTCTTGTTGTCTTATTCTCCAACGGCGTTCGTCCCGCGGCGGGCGACCGCGTGCGCGAGTTGCAGACCAAGGCGATCGCCGAGAAACGCGCCGACTGGGGGCATTGGGGCTATCGGCCTGAAACCTACGCCGGTTGGACCAGGCACACCAATCGCCTCATTCCGATTTACACCTTCGGACTTTCGCTCGACCCCGTGGCGGGCGGCAATAGCGTCTACCGCGATCCTGCGAGGCTGCGCGAGCTATACGGCCGCCTGCCCGAGGCGACGCACAACCCCGCCGCCGAATACTTCGACCAGACCGGCGTCTACGAGTTGCAGCGATCGGCCGTCGCCGCCGGCAAGAAGTACATCGTGCTCTTGATTTTCGACGGCATGGATTGGCAAACCACCCAGGCCGCGGCGATTCACGCATCGGGCCGCGCCGGCTACCGCGAAGGTCGAGGCGCCGGACTGGCCTTTCAGGACTATCGCGGCGTCGCCACCGATTTCGGGTTTTTCGTCACCAGCCCCCACAATGACGGCACCGAGTTCGACGTCGACGCGCAAATCGTCAAGACGCCCGGCGGCAAGCTGCGCGGCGGTTACGACGCGAAACTGGGCGGTCCGACGCCCTGGACACCCGGCGGCGATCCGGCGTACTTGGCGGGTAAATCGGAAAGTCGCAAGCAAGCGGTGACCGATTCGGCCGCTTCGGCCACTTCGATGAACTCCGGTATCAAGACCTACAACGACGCGATCAACGTCGACGCGGAGGGAAGGCAAGTCGTTCCCCTGGCGCGCCAACTGCAGATCCGCGGGATGGCGGTCGGCGTCGTCACCAGCGTGCCCATCAGCCACGCCACGCCGGCCTGCGCCTACGCCAACAACGTCTCGCGCGACGACTTCCATGACTTGACCCGCGACCTGGTCGGCCTGGCCTCGATCGCCCACCGCGACGAACCGTTGCCTGGGGTTGACGTGCTCTTGGGGTGCGGCGCCGCGGAGGAAACCGCCGCTTACACGGCAATGCACCCCGGCCTCGTCGAGCAAGGGAGCAACTACGTGCCAGGCAATCGTTACATCACGGCCGCCGACCTGAAGCGGATCGATGCGGTCCAGGGGGGAAAGTATCAGGTGGCCCGGCGCGCGGCCGGCGTCAACGGAGCGAAGTTGCTGGCGGCCGCTTCGCGCGAGGCGGTCGAGAAGGGGCGCCGGTTATTCGGTTTTTTTGGTGTATCCTCCGGGCATCTGCCTTTCCAGACGGCCGACGGCGGCTACGATCCGGCGCCGGGCGTCGCCGGGACGGCCGAGACGTACAGCCTGGCCGAGATCGAGGAAAACCCGACCCTGGCCGACATGACTCGCGCCGCCTTGACCGTGCTCGAAACCGACCCCGATGGTTTCAGGTTGATGGTCGAGGCGGGCGACGTCGATTGGGCCAATCACGACGACAATCTCGACAATTCGATCGGCGCGGTGCTCAGCGGCGAGGCCGCCTTCCGGGCGATCGTCGAGTGGGTGGAAGCGCGAGACGGCTGGGATGAAACCGCCGTGATCGTCACCGCCGACCACGGGCATTATCTCGTGCTCCAGCGGCCCGAAACGCTGGTTGAAGAGGAAAAATGAGTGTACAATAACCCGCGGCGCAAGCAAGGCGCGTAACTACTTGCCTTGCTTGCGCCGCGGGTTAGTGTCGAAGCGAACCGCTCGCAGGATATAACAGAGACGGAATAGGATCGGGAACGAAAATGGAACGAAGCCGTGAACGTGATTGAAGCGATCTACCATAATGGCATCTTTGAGCCGATCGGCCCCATCGACTTGCCGGAGAACCAGCGCGTACACCTCAGCGTGCAGCCCATCGAGGTTGTCGACGCGCTGGCCTGGCTGAAGCGGACGCGGAATTTGCGCGCTCGCATGATGGAGCGACATGGGTTGTTTCCAGACAGCACTCCCGACATTGCCGCCGACAGGCTCCGTGATGAATGACATCGTGCTCGACAGCAGGGAACAGGTTGTTAGCCAAAAATTGGAGCGGTCAGAAATGCCCATTGAACTTTCGCCGTCGCTTGACCCTTACCCGGAGTATGCTGCGCTCGTCCGCGGCACCGAAGGGGCCCTCGGTGCCGTGCTCCCTCCGACGGCTCAAGCCGTTTGGGACGTACGCGAGATCCCCACGGGAAAACAATCTCTTGTGCTCGCGTTGACTGATCCTTGGTGCTTTGCCCGACAGCCGCCAGTGGTTCTTCACCCGGGATAACGTCCGAAACTCCGAACTCGGAGTAGTTGCGCAAGGCGATGCCAAGCTGCTTCAGTCAGTTCGTACTTTGGGCTCGCCGCGCCCGTTCCCGGGCGCGGCCGACGGCGCCGCCGACTTCGTAGGTGACGATCCAGGCGACCAACAAGTGCAAGGCGACGATCAAAAAGCGTTTCATCGACGTTTGTCCAACCTCATGGGCGGAAGCCCAAACTCGCGTTATTTGTTGGCCCGAGCGTTAGTACGTTTCGTCGTGTGCAAGTGTTCGCTCCAACGTCGAAAAAGAAAGCTACGTAGGGTGGGCGGAGCGATGTCATCGGCTGAGGACCGTCCGCGGCGGGCCGCTGGCCGCGACCCGACCTTGATCCAGCACCACGACCCAATCGGCCAGGCGAGTGACCTCGGCTGCGCCGTGGCTGACGTACACCGCCGGAATCCGCCATTCGCCGACGACGCGTTCCAAGTACGTCAGAATCCGGTCCTTCAGGGCGTCGTCGAGCGCGGCCAACGGCTCGTCGAGCAATAGCAACTCGGGCCCTGCCAAGAGCGAGCGCCCCAAGGCCACCCGTTGCCGCTCGCCGCCCGACAAGTTGCGCGGATAGCGGCCAAGCAACTCATTCAGTTCAAGCACCTCGACGACCCGGCCGAATTCGATCGCCTCGGCGGCCGGTGGCCTGCGGCGCTCGCCGTAGCGCAGGTTGTCGCGCACCGAAAGGTGCGGAAATAAGAGTTGGTCCTGGAACACCAGCCCGACGCGCCGCCGCTCGATCGGCGTGCAATGGCCGGCCGCCGTGTCGACCAGCGTCCGCTCGCCCAAGCGAATGAGTCCGCTGTCGGGCGCGTAAAGCCCGGCGATCAGCATCAAGACGCTCGTCTTCCCGCTGCCCGAGGGACCAAAGAGCGCGGTCACACTCCGATCGGTATCGAACGCGACGTCGAGCTGAAAACCGCCGGCATGCCGGTGCCGGCAGCGGAAACTAAGCGGACTCACGCAACGTCTGCTTTCGCTCGAGGAACTCGCTGACCGCCAACGCCCCGCATGCCAAGACAATCGACAGGACGACCAGCCGCCAACAGCGTTCCACGCCTCCCGGCTGCCCCACCAGACTGTAGATGGCCAAAGGAATCGTCTGCTGATCTTCGAGGGTGCCGAGCACCATGATCGTGGCCCCAAACTCGCCCAGGCCACGCGCGAACGCCAGCACGCAGCCGGCGACGATGCCTCGCCGCGCCAGCGGCACGCTGATGGAGAAGAACGCGTCGAACCGTCCGGCGCCCAGGCCGCGGGCGGCCATTTCCAGCCGCCGGTCGACGCCCTGGAACGCCAGCCGAATCGAGCGAACCATCAAGGGAAAGCTGACGACGGCCGCGGCGACCGCGGCCGCGCGCCAGGTGAACACCAGCCGCACGCCGAACTCCTCGTGGAAAAGCCGGCCGACGGGCCCCCGCGGACCCAGGCACCATAACAACAGGTAGCCCGTCACCACCGGTGGAAGCACCAGCGGCAGATCAACCAGCACCTGCGCACACCCGTGCAGCGCCCGCAGCGGCCAGCGCGTCGTCGCCGTGCCGCGCGCCAGGCCATAGCCCACGGCCAACGCGGCCGGCAGGCTGGCCCCCACGGCGCACAGCCCGACCAGAACGCTTAATCGCAGCGCGGACCATTCTTCGGGCGACAGCATGAATCGACCACAGTTGGGTTGGTGGGCATGGAGCGTGGGCTTTAGCGCTTTAGCCCGCGTTCGTGGTGGGCGGTGCCCACCCTACGGCGTTTTCAAACTCTCATTCGCCAAGAACTCGAACCCGTGTCGCTCGAAGATTTTCGCGGCCTGGCCTGATTGCAGGAACTCGAACAGCGCCCGGGCCAGCGGTTTGTCGCGGCCCGCTTCGAGCAACACCAATGGGTAGACGATCGGCTCGGTCAGATCGCGATCGAATTCAAAGGCCACGCGCACGCGGGTCGACACGGCCGCGTCGGTCGCATAGACCACGCCCGCGTCGGCGCTATCCATCTCGACGAAGGCCAGCGCCCGCCGCGCGTCGGGCGCTCCGACCACTTTCGACTTCAACCGCTCCCAGAGATCCAGCTTCGTCAGCGCTCGTTTGGCATAGCGGCCCACCGGCACGGCCCGCGGATCGCCCAGGGCGATTCGCTCGATGTCATCGGCCAACAAATCCTCCGGCGCCTTGGGCACGCCTTGGGAGCCCGCCGGCACGATCAACACAAGGCGGTTGCCCAGCAGCGGACATTGGTCGGCGGCCAGCCGCTTTTCCGACAGGAACCGCGCCCACGCTTCGTCGGCGGAAAGAAACAACTCCCCTTCGGCGCCGGCGGCGAGTTGCTGGGCCAGCGTCGACGAGGCGGAAAAGCTCGCCCGCACCCGGGCGCCGGCGTGCTCCCGTTCAAAGGCGGCGATCAATTCCAGCACGGGTTCACGGGTGCTGGCCGCCGCGAAGAACACCAAGTTTTCGGTTGCTGGCGTCTCGGCCACGACGGGTGTTTGCCTTTCCGGCGCGCCGCACCCACCGGCGAGCGTGGCGGCCAGTAAGCCTCCCAGCAAGTTCCGACCACGCATCATCGTCAGTCCCCACTGAAGTGGCCCCAACCCGTTGTATAAAGGTGGATAGCGCCGGCGTCAACGGCCTTATTGTGGGCTTGACGGCTTCAGCGAAAAAGCGGACAAATCGGAAAGAAGGCGTAGGATGCGAAGATGGGACGGACTCTGTAGGGAACGCCCTCCGTGGCGTTCCGAGAAGCGGATGCGACGTCGTCGGGCAGGACACGGAACGCCACAGAGGGCGTTCCCTACAGAACCCAATGCGACGATCCTAGCCTTTAATCGTGTCAGTCGTTATTTATCGACCGCCCGTTACCCTGAGCGTGGGCGATGGTTCATCATCTCCGCGGACCACATCTTGACCTGCTGCCGGCTTTGTTGATCGTCGGTTGCTTATCAACCACCGCCCATGGCCAGCGCGATCGGGAGGAACCACCGGACGCTGTTCGCAGGGTGCGGGCCAGCCTGGAGTTGCTCGACGGCGTGACGGATTACCAGTGTACGCTGCAAAAGCGTGAACGGATCCGTGGTAAGCTGAGCGAACGCGAGTCGATGAAGTTGCGACTGAGGCACGAACCGTTCAGCGTATATGTCCGATACCAACTTCCCAAACGGCTGGACGGGCAAGAGGTTCTGTATGTCGACGGTCGCAACGACGGTAAGATGCTGGCCCATCCGGCCGGACTGAGGGGAAGAATCGTCGGCACCGTGGCCCTCAAGACGACGGGCCGCATCGCCATGGAAGGCAATCGATATCCGATCACCGAGCTGGGGGTGAGGCGAATGGCCGAAAGCTGGCTCCGAGAGTACCAGCGAGATTCAAAGCTCGTCCCCTGTGACACCCGCGCTCTGCAGGGCGCCAAAATCAATGGCCGACCAAGCACCTGTCTCGAAGCCGTGCGGCGGAAACGCCACCGCGAGGCGCCGTTTCAGCAAACCAATCTCTTCATTGACGACGAGCTCGGCCTGCCCGTCCGCTACGAAGCCTACGAATGGCCCACCGACCCGAGCGGAAAGCCGCTCCTGGCCGAGGAGTACAGCTACCTCGAACTGCGACTCGACAACGGCTTTACCGACGCCGACTTCGATGAAAGCAACCGCGAGTACGGCTTCCGCTAGCCCGATAGCCCCGCTAGCCCACCCTACCGGCCGTCGAGTTCCTTCAAAAGCGACTCGACGTCGGCGCCCTTGGCGGCGGCCTGCTTGAAAAGCTGCCGTGCTTCCTGGTCGTCACCCTTGGGGTCGGCCAAAAGGAACGCGCCGATGACGACGGGCGTTTGCTCGTCGCCCTTGTCGAGCCAGCGCTCGGCCAACATCACCGCCAGCTTTGTGGGAATCTCGTAGAGCGGATACTCGCGGTTGCGCCCTTGTACTCGGACGATCAGCATGTCGGGCCGTCCTTCGACGACGCCTGCTACGACGCCGTTGATCGTGAATTCCTCGCCCACTTCCAGCTTGGGCAATGTTTCGCTGACGGCCTTCCAGAAATGCTCGACGTATTTCTCCAGGAGTTGTACTCTCGCCACCTCGGCGTCCAAGTCGGGCGTGACCGCGTCGAGCGTCGCCAGGTCGAGTTGCTCCTGTGCCGTTTCGAAATCGCGCTTGCCCAGCGCGGTGCGGGCGGCAGCCAGGGCTCTTTTCACGGCCGCCTCCTGCTGCGGCATCGCCTCGGGCGTAGCCGCCGGCGCGTCAGGTTCCGGCTTGGCCGGCATGTCGGGCTTCGCCGGTTCCAGTTTGGCTGGGTCCGGCGTTTCAGGGTCGGGCTTTGCCGGCCCGGGCTTTGCCGGCTCGGGGGCGGCCGGGTCGGACATTGCCGGCATCGCTTCGCTTGCCTGATCGTGCGCCGCCACCATCTTCGGATCGCCCTTGGGCGGCCAAGGTTGGTCGCTCAGGCGAGGCTTGCTTCGGCCGTCGCCAGGCGCCGTTTGACCTTGTTCGCCGGGCTTTCGCGTCGGTTTGGTTTTTGTCGCCGATGGCCGTGGCTTGTCGGCATGGCCCTTCGGCCGCGGTTGGGCGCCGTCTTGCGCGTTCGGTTCCACGGCGATCGGATACGAGCCCGATTTCAGCGCGTAGAAACCACCCGCGACGATCAGCAAGCCGGCCGCCAACACGCCGACGACCATCGGCACGGGCGACGATTGCCGGCGAAAAGCGGTTCTCGCGCTGACCGAAGTCGCCGGCGAGCCTACGGATGACGTATAGGGTTCAGGGTCTGCCACAGCCGACATTCCCGCGTCGTATGCCGGTCCCGAACCATAGATCTGTCCCGAGTTGTACGCCTGTGGCGCCTGAGCGTACATGATCGGCGCGGGCGCGGCCATGGGCATGGCGGCCATGGGAGCGCCATAGGGCGAGGTTCCGACCGACATCGCCGAGGGGTGTTGGCCGCCGTAGTAGGGAACCGCGGCAGTCGGAATCGCTTGCGCGTAAGGCGGTTGGTAGCCGTAGACCGGCATTGCCGTCACAGGCATGGCGGTAGCCGGCCCGGCCGCGCGCGGAAGCGGAAGCGGTTGGTTCGTGGGCGGCAACGGTTGGTGGGCCGGCGGTAATGGCGGATTCATCGGTGCAAGGGGCTCTGGTTCGCTAGCCTCAGCCGCCATGACCGGCATCGCCGGCGGCGCACCCGACACATACGATGAAACCAACGCCGGATCGGCCGCCGGCGGCAGCCAGTCGTCGGTCGCCGCGGAGTCGGAGGGTTTGTTTCCGGCGGCCAACGATGCGTCGTAGATTCTCTTGGTGGTCGGCGTCAGCAGTTCAACCTTGGCGCTGGCCAACTCCGAGAGGATGCGCGAGGCGATCGTCGCATGTTCTCCCGACAGGTAACCGCTGAGCCTTGATACCTGGCGTTGGAACGCCTCGGCCACCTCGGTCGGCTCGGCCCGTAAGAGCCGCAAGCCGAGCAACTCATAATGGTTGGGAGGCTGCGCGTTGGACGTGACACCCAACCAGGCGCGATACGGGTTGAACGATTCCATCACAGCATGCCTCCGGGCTGAAAGGGTTGGTTCATTATGCCGAGTTCCAGCCTATCCCGCAAGGAAGGTGGGGGTCGTCGCCAACTGTTTAAGCGCGTCGAGCGTCCCCAGCACGTCGTCGCGTGAGATCTCCAGCCAGCCCGCCAGCTTGTGACGCAGGATGGCCAGCTTGTACGCCTCGAAGGCCTCGGCCAGGTCGTCGGGCAATTCGGCGAGGTTGGCGAACGGCCGCACCGGCGCGCCGGGCGCATCGACCGGGTAATCGGCGGCGGCGGCGTCGAAAGGCACGCCCTGCTGAACGCCGCCCAATGGGTCGGAATCGTCCGATTCGCCGTCGCCGGCCGGGTCGACGTTGGCGCCGTCGTCGCTGGGATCGCGCACCCGGCTCAAGCCGGCCTCGAACGCCGGATCGACGTCTTCGTCCAACTCGGCCTCGATCAGTTCCGCGTCGCGGAGGCGATCAGCCGCCACGGCGTCCGCCGTTTCCCATCGGCGGGCACGCATTTCGCTGATCGACCACTCGTTTTGCACCGCGCCTTCCAACCACATCTCCGCGTCCGGCCAATCGAACGCGGCCTGGAAATGGCTCCAGTAAAGTCCGCGATAGTCGCTTCGCACGGCCCCGAATCGCTCGTAGACGCGGCGTAGCCTTCCGACGTGCTGGCCGGTTACTTGGCCCACGCGGCGGCTCCAGGCGTCGTCGGACCATTGTTGCGGCTCGGCGCCTTGGTCGCGCAGGGCCGCGCGCCACTCGCTGATGATTCTCCCTTTCTCCCAGTTGGTCGTACTGACCAAACCACGCCATTGGCCGATGTAGTTCAACGAAGCCGTATCGGCCTCGACCGTCTGCAAAGGGGACTCTGTTTCCACGGGATTCCTTCCTCGATCGACTTGGGTGTTTGGCCTTACGCGCGGCGGAGCGCGTGATGGAATTTCACCGCGCGCTGGGGATAAGTTGTTGGGAGCCTGTCCTTCAAGCAACCGGTGCCGTTTCCGCGGATTGAAAACTGCAGCGGTTGTGCGATCCGTCGCAGAACGGCTTGTTGGCCGACTGGCCGCAACGGCACAGCGCAATCGCCGGCTTGTCGGGATTGATGGGGAAGGCGTTCCCTTGGGCATCGCGGATCGTCACGGGGCCTTCCACCAGGAAGGGTCCGTTGTTGCGCACGCGAATTACGACGTCGGCCATGGCTCATGCTCCTTGAAATGGATCTTCGGATCGGTCAATATCTGTGGCTTGCGCCGCGTGCGGTATAATACCACCCACGGACGGGATGTGGTAGCGGCCCAAGCCAACTGGCCGCCCGGCGTCAACGGTACGGAATCGACGAAATCCATCCCCTACTCGCGCCAGCGGCTTGATGCCGCGTTGCCTGAATAGTATATAACCAGCATGTTGACGCTTGCAAAATACTCAGTGGGCGTGGGCGACCGTTTCGCGCATCAGGCCAATGCGCAGTTGCGGGCGTGCATGCTCGCGGCCGAACGGGGCGCCCACATCGTGCCGGTCTGGAACAAGTCGCACCGCGAACATACGACGGTCGGGTCGCAGCCGGCCGGCGTGCGCGCGGCGGCCGACGCCGCGACGCGGGAGTTGGGTTGGGGCAAGCCCTATCACGTCGACGCCGACCATATCCGTCTGGAAACCGTGGATGGTTTCATCGCGTCGTCCGATTTCTTCACGATTGACGTGGCCGACTCGATCGGCAAGCCGGCCGCCGACGAGGCCGTCGGGGCCTTCGTCAAGGGGCACGCGGAGCTGATCGGGCGACTCGAAATCAAGGGCATCGAGCGGCCCCTCGAAACCACGCGGGCCGCCGTCGAGCGGATCGCCGGCAAATACCTTCGGGCCGTCGAGGAGGCCGGCGCCATCTACCGACACATCGTCCGTGAAAAGGGGGAAGGCCGGTTCATCACCGAGGTCTCGATGGACGAAACCGACAGTCCCCAGACCCCGCCGGAGTTGCTGGTGATCCTGGCGGCCATCGCCGACGAGGGGATCGCGATCCAAACGATCGCGCCGAAATTCACCGGGCGGTTCAACAAGGGGGTCGACTACGTCGGCGACCTGGCGCAGTTTGAAAAGGAATTCGGGCAGGATCTGGCCGTGATCGCCTTTGCCGTCGGCGAGTACGCTTTGCCGGCGAACCTCAAGCTCAGCGTGCATTCGGGGAGCGACAAGTTCTCATTGTACGCCCCGATCCGCCGAGCGCTGGCCGACACAGGGGCCGGCTTGCACATCAAGACGGCCGGCACGACCTGGCTGGAAGAGATGATCGGGCTGGCCGAGGCGGGCGGCGAGGGTCTGGCCGTGGCCAAGGAGATCTACGCCAAGGCGTTGGAGAAACGCGACGCCCTCTGCGCGCCCTACGCGGCGGTCATCGACATCGACGCCGGCAAACTGCCCGGCAGCCGGGAAGTGAACGGCTGGACCTCGGAAATGTTCGTCGCGGCGCTGCGCCACGACCCCGCTTGCGCCGCGTTCAACCCGCATGTGCGGCAGTTGGTTCACGTCGCCTACAAAGTGGCCGCGCAACTGGGCGACCGCTATTTGAAGTTGCTCGAAGCCTGCCAGCCGACGATCGCCAAGAACGTGACCGAAAATTTGTACGAGCGGCACCTCAAGCCGCTCTTCGTGGGGATGAACCCTGACCACTCGCGATGATCCGATCCAGCGTCACGATCAGCCTGGTACACGAGGCGAGGGGCGGCCCGTTCGTTTTCTGGGACGACTTGCCGGGCGCCTGCCGGCAAGCGCGGGAGCTGGGTTTCGACGCGATCGAGATCTTCCCGCCGGGGCCCGAGGCCGTCGATCGAAGCCAGGTACGGACGCTGCTGGCCGATCACGGACTGGCCTTGGCGGCCGTGGGCAGCGGAGCGGGATGGGTGAAAAACCGCTTGCACCTTTGCTTGCCGGACGCGGCGCGGCGGACCAAGGCAAGGGTTTTCATCCGTTCGATCATCGACGCGGCCGGCGCGTTGGGCGCCCCGGCGATCATCGGCTCGATGCAGGGACGTAGCGGCGACGGGGTCGATCAGGCCACGGCCGGCGGCTACCTGGCCGAGGCTCTGGAGGATCTCGGCGAACACGCCCGGCAGTACGCGGTGCCATTGGTATTCGAGCCCTTGAACCGTTACGAGACGAACATGGTCAACACCATCGCCGCGGGCGTGCGCTTGCTTGAGCGGCTTTCGACCAGGAACGTGGCGCTTTTGGCCGACCTGTTTCACATGAACATCGAAGAGGTGGACCTTCCGGCGGCGATTCGCGAGGGGGGCGGGCACATCGGCCACGTCCACTTCGTCGACTCGAACCGCCGCCCGGCCGGGCTTGGCCACATCGACTACTCGCCGATCGTCGCGGCGCTCGATGAAATCGGCTACGCCGGTTACGCCTCGGCCGAGGCCTTGCCGCATCCCGACTCGAACGCCGCGGCCCGACAGACGATGGTTGCGTTCAAGAAGCACTTTCACGGATCCGACTCTACTTCACGCGGTCGAGAATGAGACAATCACGGTGGCTGGGGCGGAGCCTCAGCGATGCCCCGGTCGCTAACGAGCCGGGGCATCGCTTACGCTCTGCCACCAGCCACCACCCGGGAGGCCGCATGCTCAAACAAAAGCTCATTCACCCGCGCATCAACGAGGTACTCGGCCGGGCCGGCCACCACGCCAAAATCTTGATCGCCGACGGCAACTACCCGGCCTCCAGCAAGAAGGGTTCCAACGCCGAACTGGTCTGCCTGAACCTGATGCCCGGCGTTGTGACCTGCGCCCAGGTGCTCGAGGCGCTGCTTTCGGCCGTGCCGATCGACCGGGTCAATACGATGATGTTTACGCCGGACGACCCATACACGCTCGACTCCGATCCACCAGCCTGGGACGAGTACCGCCGGATCCTGCGCGCCGCCGGCCTGCCGCTCGATCTGGAACCGATCGACAAGTGGGGCTTTTACGAGGCCGTGGAAACGACGGACCATATCCTCACGGTCCAAACCGGCGACCAGCAGCGGTTCGCCAACTTGCTGTTGTCGATGGGTGTGCGGTTGGAATGATCCGGCAGGCGATTGACACCGGCCAAGGGTCGGGATTTAATCGGAGCCAAATGAGCCACGATCTTTTCGACCTTCAGCGGGAATCGGCCGTCGTCATCGGCGGCACCGGCGTGCTGGGCGGGGCCATGGCCGAGGCGCTCGCGGGCGCCGGCGCCCGGGTTGCCGTCGTGGGGCGAAACGAAGAGCGCGGAGCCCAGCGCGTCGGCCAGATCGAGTCGGCCGGCGGCCGTGCGATGTTCAAGGCGGCCGACGCCGGCGACCGCGATTCGCTCTGCGCGGCGCGCGACGCCATCGCCGACGCCTGGGGACCGGTGAGCGTACTGGTCAACGCGGCGGGCGGCAACCGCTCCGATGCGACGCTTCCGCCCGGCGCCGATTTCTGCCAGTTGCCGCTGGCCGCCTGGCGGGGCGTGTTCGATCTGAACCTGGTGAGCGGCGTGCTGTTGCCGTGCCAGGTGTTCGGGCAGTCGATGCTGGCCGCCGGCCGCGGCAGTATCGTCAACATCGCGTCGATGTCGGGCATGATTCCCCTCTCGCGCGTGGTGGCCTACTCCGCGGCCAAGGCGGCGGTGATCAACCTCACGAAATTCCTCGCGCGGGAGTGGGCGACCCAAGGAATACGCGTCAACTCGATCAGTCCCGGTTTTTTTCCGGCGGAACAGAACCGCGGCCTGTTGTTCAAGGAAGACGGCGGTTATTCCGAGCGCGGGGGGCGGATCGTCGGGCATACGCCCATGGCGCGGTTCGGCGAGCCGCGTGAACTTGCCGGCGCGGTCGTGTGGCTGGCGGCGCCGCAAGCCAGTTCGTTCGTCACCGGGCAGAACATCGTCGTCGACGGCGGCTTTTCGGCGGTGACGATCTAACGTATTTTCGCAATGTCCGCACCCTGGAAACTTTCGATGAGCGGCTTACAGCTTCGCAACGACTCGTGCGCGATGGATTTCCTGGCCCTGGGAGCCTTGGTCAACCGTCTCGACCCCGGCGTGATCCCTTTCCGCAAGGCACGTTCCCTCGAGATCCACGTTTCGGGCGGCGAGTACAACGTCGCCGCGAACCTTGCCGATTGTTTCGGGCTTCGCACCGGCGTCGCCACGGCGATGGTCAATTATCCGCTGGGCGAGTTGGTGCGAAACCGTGTGCGGGAAGCGGGCGTAACGCCGTTTTACAAGTGGTACGAGCACGACGGGGTGCGCGGCCCCAACATCGCCACGGTCTACAGCGACCGCGGCCATGGAGTCCGCGCGCCGGTCGTGTTCTACAACCGCGCCAACGAGGCCGGCGCGCTGTTGAAGCCCGGCGACTTCGACTGGGTGAATATCCTGGCCGGGGGCGTGCGCTGGTTCCACTCGGGCGGTATCTTCGCCGCGTTGTCCGAGACCACCTCGGAGCTGATCATCGAAGGGATGGTGGCCGCGAAGGCCGCCGGCGCCGTCAATTCCTTCGACCTGAACTATCGGGCCAAGCTGTGGCAATCGGTCGGCGGGCCCCGGCGGGCCCATCAGACGTTGCGGCGGATCGTGAGCCACGTCGACGCGCTGATCGGCAACGAAGAGGATCTCCAACAAGGGCTGGGCATTGCCGGGCCGGACGTGGCCGCGAAGTCGCGGCTCGATCCCGATACGTTCTTCCAGTCGATCGACCGGGTCGTCGAGCAATTCCCCAACGTCAAGCTGGTGGCCACGACCTTGCGCGACGTGCGCTCGACCAACCGGCACGACTGGGCGGCCGTGTTGTGGCTCGACGGCCAACGCTACGTAAGCCCCACCAGCGAGCTCGACGTGCTCTGCCGCATCGGTGGCGGCGACGGCTTCGCCGCCGGACTGATTTACGGCCTGATCGCCGGACGGCCGCCGGAAGAGGCGCTGCGATTGGGCTGGGCGCACGGCGCGCTCGTGACCACGTTTCCGGGCGACGTCAGCATGGCCACGCTGGCTGAGGTCGAGGCGCTGGCCAAGGGCGGAACGGCGCGCGTGCAACGCTAAGGAGTGAGTTGCTGGAACCGTGCCGGAAAGAGCTACCGCGTGGAATTTTCGCCCGACGCACCGCCCTCTCGCCTCCGCGCTCTGGCGGAACTGGTTCGCCTGCCCAACGTCTTTACGGCGATGGCCGACGTGACGATGGGTTACCTGTTTACGCGCGACGACCTGAGCCGGTGGTGCGAATTCACATTGCTGTTGACCAGTTCATGTCTGCTCTATATGGCGGGCATGGTGCTCAACGACTACTTCGACCGTGGCGTCGATGCCCACGAGCGGCCCGCCCGGCCGATTCCATCGGGGCGGATTACCGTGGATTTGGCCCGCACGCTTGGATTCGCCATGTTGTTGGCGGGCGCCGCGCTCGGTTGGACGGCCGCCGCCGTGGCCGGCGATGGGAGGTGCGCCGTCGTGGCCACGGCATTGGCCGCCATGGTGCTGGCCTACGATCGCCTGCTCAAACGGACGCCGTTGGCCCCGCTGGCGATGGGCGGTTGCCGGACGTTGAACGTGCTGTTGGGCATGAGCGCGGCGGCGGGCGCTTGGCATGCGGTTCATTGGCTCGTGGCCGGCGGAATCGGCACGTACATCGTCGGTGTCACCTGGCTCGCCCGCACCGAAGCGCGCACCAGCAGCCGCTGGCAATTGCTGCTGGCCACGATGGTTGTCGCGGGGGGGATCGGACTGGTGGCCTGGTTCCCGTCCTGGGCCGACGGCGACCTGGCCGCTGTCAGCCGGCCCAAATTCGCGCTGTTCAAATCGGCCAACTGGTATCTCTTGATGGGCGTCATGGGGTGGTTGATCGGATGGCGCTGTTTGCGGACGGTGTTCGACCCCTCGCCCGCCACGGTGCAGGCCGCGGTGAGGCACTGCATTTTTTCGCTCGTGATGCTCGACGCCGCCACCTGCCTGGCGGTGCGTGGGCCGTCTTGGGCCATCGCGATCTTGTTCCTGCTGGCGCCGACGATGTTCCTGGGACGGTGGATCCATTCCACGTAGCCGTGGGCATCGCCCATTCTTGAGCTTGAGCAGCATGATTGCGTTCCGCCGCTGCTCTGCGAGTCGGCCATCGACGCGATCAGTTGCTTCCAATTGCACCCCCAGCACATCTGCATCTCCACCTCGGGCGTGCGCGCCAATCCGCCTTGGCTGCGCGCCCTGCTCGCCGCTGGATACCAGATCCACTGCGGCTTCGATGCTGACGCACCTGGCGACGCGGCGGCCGCTCGGATGATCGCGCTACACGGCGCCATCAAGCGACTGCGACCGTCCGACCACGACTGGAATCCTGAGCAGAAGTGGGTCCGTTTCACGCTGAACCACAATACAGTTCCCCGATGCTTCTGCTATACTGTTCTCTCAATGATACTCGATTCCGCCGGAGCAAGACCATGCCCTGCCTCGCCGCCCGTTTTTCACTCGCCTTGACAGCGATTGCCTGCCTCGCTTTGACCGCCCCGGCTTCAGCCGCGGAGCCCGCCCCGCTGAAAGTCCTGTTCCTCGGCGACGAAGGGCACCACCGGCCGGCGGATCGCGCCGCGCAGTGGATGCCCCTGATGGCCGGCCGCGGGATTGAAATCACCTACACGGAAAACCTTGCCGAGTTGAACCCCGAAAACCTCGCCCGCTACGACGCCTTGCTGCTCTACGCCAACATCGAGCGGATCGAGCCGCGCGAGGAAAAAGCCCTGCTCGATTATGTTTCCCAGGGCGGCGGCTTCGTGCCGATCCACTGCGCTTCGTACTGCTTTCTCAACTCACCCGCTTTGGTCGCGCTCGTCGGGGCGCAGTTCAAGAGCCACGGCACCGGCACATTCGATACCCAAGTGGTCGATCCAGGGCACCCGATCATGCGCGGCCTGGAACCCTTCACCACCTGGGACGAAACTTACGTCCATCACCAACACAACGAGCGCGACCGGCATGTGTTGCAAGTGCGAGCGGAAGGCGACGGCGAGGAACCGTGGACCTGGGTTCGCACGCACGGCAAGGGGCGCGTGTTCTACACCGCCTACGGCCACGACGAGCGCACCTGGAGCAACCCCGGCTTCCAAGCGTTGGTCGAACGGGGCATCCGTTGGGCCGCGGCCAAGGGCGACGTGTTCGACTCAGGCCCAACGAAGCGAACCGACGTCAAGCCGTTCGAATACACGGCCGCGAAGCTGCCCAATTACTTGCCAGGCAAGTCGTGGGGCACGCAGGGCAAGCCGATCGACCGCATGCAACGGCCTCTCGATCCGGCCGAGTCGATGAAGCACGCCCGGTTGCCGCGGGGCTTCGAGTTGTCGCTCTTCGCCGCCGAGCCGGAGATCGCCAAGCCCATCGCAATGGCCTGGGACCACCGCGGCCGGCTCTGGATCGCGGAGACGACCGATTATCCCAACGAGTTGCAGCCGCCAGGCAAGGGCCGCGACCGCATCAAGATCTGCGAGGACAGCGACGGCGACGGCCGGGCCGACAAGTGTACCGTCTTCGCGGAGAAGCTCAGCATTCCCACCAGCCTTTGTTTCGCCAACGGCGGTGTGGTGGTCCAGCAGGCGCCCGACACGTTGTTTCTGAAAGACTCCGACGGCGACGACCGGGCCGACGTCCGTGAAACACTGTTCAGCGGCTGGCACACGGGCGACACCCACGCCGGCCCAAGCAACCTGCGCTGGGGTTTCGACAACTGGCTCTGGGGCATGGTCGGCTATTCGGGCTTCGAGGGCAACGTCGGCGGCGAGCGGCAGAGTTTCCGCACCGGCTTCTACCGCTTCAAGCCCGACGGCTCGAAAATGGAGTTCCTCCGCAATACGAACAACAACTCCTGGGGCGTTGGCTTCAGCGAGGAAGGCAACGTGTTCGGCTCGACGGCCAACGGCTGTCCGAGCGTTTACCTGCCGATTCCCAACCGCTACTACGAAGCGGTTCGCGGCTGGTCGCCGCAAGTGCTTTCGAGCATCGCGGCCAGCAACCAGTTTTACCCCGTCACCGATCAGGTGCGGCAGGTCGACTTCCACGGCGGCTTCACCTCGGCGGCCGGACACGCGCTGTATACCGCCCGCGCCTACCCCAAGCACTACTGGAACCGCACGTCGCTGGTCTGCGAACCGACGGGCCATCTGACGGCGACGTTCCTGCTCCGGCCGCGCGGCAGCGACTTCACCGCGACCTACGGCTGGAACTTGCTGGCCAGCGACGACGAATGGACCGCGCCGATCGCCGCCGAGGTCGGGCCTGACGGGCATGTGTGGGTGATCGACTGGTACAACTACGTCGTGCAGCACAATCCCACGCCCGAGGGTTTCACGACGGGCAAGGGAAGCGCCTACGAAACGCCGCTCCGCGACAAGACGCACGGCCGAATCTACCGCGTCGTCTACACAAAGGCGGAACCGGCGGCGCCGCCCATGCTCGACTCGAACGACCCGCGCGGGCTGGTCGCGACACTCAAACACGACAACCAGCTTTGGCGGATGCATGCGCAAAGGCTATTGGTCGAGCGCGGCCGGCGGGACGTGGCCGCCGATTTGATCAAGCTGACCGGGGATCCGTCGATCGACGCCCTGGGGCTGAACGTGGCTGCGATCCACGCGCTGTGGACGTTGCAGGGCCTCGGCTTGCTTGACGGCGGCCACGCCGCGGCGACGCAAGCGGCCGTGGCCGCGCTAAAGCACCCCTCGGCCGGCGTGCGCCGCGCCGCGGCGCAGGTCTTGCCGCGAAACGCCCACACGGCGGCCGCCATCCTGGCCGCGCGGTTGCTGGCCGACTCCGACGCCCAGGCGCGGATGGCGGCGCTCTTGGCATTGGCCGAATTGCCGCCGTCGGACGAGGCGGCGGCCGCCGTCGCGTGGGCACTCACGCAGCCGGCCAACGCCGGTGATCGCTGGATTGGCGACGCGGCCACCGCCGCCGCCGCGGCCAATGCCACGGAATTCCTTGACGCGGTTTCGGCCCGCGACTCGGCCGGCGAGGCGAATACCATGTTGTCGCGGACGATTGCCCGCGTGGCCGAACACTACGCCCGCGGTGCTCCGGGCGATACCGTGGGCCGGCTCCTCCGGGGGCTCGTCCATGCGCCGCCGCGCGTGGCCGAGACGATTGTCGCCGGCCTGTCGGCCGGTTGGCCCAAGGACCAGGGGGCAAAACTCGACGGCGACGTCGAAGGCGCGATGATCAAGCTCCTTTCGATCGTTTCACCCGCCGCCCAAGGGCAACTCGTGGGATTGGCGAATCGCTGGGGAAGCAAACGCTTCGAGCAGTTCTCCGCCGAGATCGCGGCCGGTTTTCTGGCGACCACCCAGGACGACGATCAACCTGACGCCAAGCGAATCGAGGCGGCCGGCCAGTTGATCGAGTTTCGCAAGGCCGACGCCGCGGCGGCCCGCGCGCTCTTGGAATTGGTCACCGCCCGCGGCTCGCAGGATCTGGCCACGGGCCTGATTACCGCGATCGGCCGCAGCGAAGCGACCGAAGTCGGCGAGGCCTTGGTCGAGGGTCTGCCGCGCGCCACGCCCGCCGTGCGGCCCGCCGTGCTTCGCGCGCTTTTGAGCCGGGCCGACTGGACCGCCGCTCTGGTTGAGGCGCTCGAAGGGCGTCAGGTCGAATTGGCCGACCTGTCGCTCGATCAGAAGCAGGCCCTTGCAAACCATCCGAATCCGGCGATCGCCGAGCGAGCGAAAAAGTTGCTGGCCGCCGGCGGCGGCCTGCCGAACGCCGACCGTCAAAAGGTGATCGAGGAGTTGTCGCCCGTCGTGCTGAAGACCGGCGATGCCGCTAAGGGAAAACAGGTCTTCAAAGAGCAGTGCATGAAGTGCCACACGCACGGCGGCGAAGGGACGAAGATCGGTCCCGACCTGACGGGCATGGCCGCCCACCCCAAGAGCGAACTCTTGATCCACTTGCTCGACCCCAGCCGGGGCGTCGAGGGAAACTTTCGCCAGTACACGGTGGTCCTTGACGACGGCCGAATTCTCAACGGACTGCTGGCCTCGGAGACGAAAACATCAATCGAGGTGATCGACGTCGAGGCCAAGAGGCACAGCGTGCTGCGGGACGACATCGAAGAACTGGTGGCCACCCGCAAGTCGCTGATGCCTGAAGGTTTTGAAAAACAGGTTCCGCCCGAGGCGATCCGCGACCTGCTCGAATTCCTCACCCGGCGCGGCAAGTACCTGCCGCTCGACCTGCGGAAGGTGGCCACGACCGTCAGCACCCGCGGCATGTTTTACAGCGCCGATGCCGGCGCCGAGCGGTTGATCTTCGACGACTGGTCGCCCAAGACGTTCGAGGGCGTGCCGTTCCTGCTCGTCGACCCGCGGGGGGACCGCGCGTCCAACGCGATCATGCTTTATGGTCCGACCGGCGCGTTCCCGCCCAAGATGCCCAAGGCCGTGAGTCTTCCCTGCAATGCGCCGGCGCGCGCGATCCATTTTCTCAGCGGCGTCAGCGGCTGGGGGTTCCCGGCGACGCCGGCCGGCAGTGTGTCGCTGGTCGTGCGGTTGCACTATGTGGACGGCAAGACGGAGGACCACGAGCTGAAGAACGGCATGCACTTCGCCGACTACATCCGCGTCGTCGACGTCCCTGAATCGAAACTGGCCTTCAGGCTTCGCGGGCAACAGCTTCGCTACCTGGCGGTCCATCCGCGGCGGCCCGAGCCGATCGAAGAAATCGAGCTGATCAAGGGTTCCGACTCCACGGCGCCGGTCGTGATGGCGGTGACGGTGGAAAGCCCGTAGGGTGGGCACCGCCCACCACGCCCACCACCCTCGTTCGACACCGACACGAACCCGCGGCGCAAGCTCGTGGGGTCCGTCGCGGCCCACGAATCAGGAAGGATCCTTCGCATTACCCCACGCGCTTTTGGATCGCCTGGGGAGGGGTTTCGGAGTCGTTTTTTTTCGCGACGCGCCGAGGTGCCGACGAGCCCGCGCGACTGGGCGGCACGTAAGCCGTTGCGCCGCCGAGAAGGCGTAACGGGTTGCGTCACGGGTGGTACGTGTACGTGTGGCTGTTTTCGGGTGGTTTGGAAATGACCCTAGTGGCAAGGAGCGTAACGACTGGCCTTGCTTGCGCCGCGGGTTGGTGTGCGGACTTACGCATGTGTCATTCCCGGCCGCGTGCGGTATATAATCAATAATCCCATCCGTGAAGAGTGCCTCGAATGGCCACCGTTGAGCAAACGAAAACACGAGAGTCAACGGCACCGATTGTGCTGTGCGGCGTCCCCTGGAACTTGTACGAGCAGTTGCGCGAGATCGAGGCCAACTGGCACGTCCGCATGACCTACAACCATGGGAGTCTGGAACTGATGGCCCCTTCCGCCCGGCACGAGGACTACGCGCGCTTGATCGAAAGGATGATCCATGCCATTGCCGAAGAGCTGGACATGCCCATCCGCAGCCTCGGTTCGACCACCTGGAAGCAGCGGGCGGAAATGGCCGGCCTGGAAGCCGACGGCTGCTATTTCATCCTCAACGCCGCGGCGGTCGTCGGGCGCGATGCCAATGACCTGCAACGGGAAGAGTCGCCCGACCTTGCCGTGGAGGTCGAGATCACGCGAAGTGTGGAAACGAAGCTGCCGCTTTACGCCGCGTTGGGCGTCGCGGAGATCTGGCGCTACGACGGTTCGGCGCTGGAAAGTTGGCGGCTTGGCCCGGACGTGCAATACGCCCAAGCTGAGCGCAGCCTCAACCTGCCGTTTCTGAAGCCGGCGGACTTGGAGCCGTTTCTCGAAGCCAACCACGACGACGAGACCCGCTGGATCAAGGGGTTTCGCCAGTGGGTGCGCGAGCAGTTCCGTCCCGGAAAGGCTGGACCATAACCGTGGGGCGCGGCAAAGTAGTAGGCACACTCCGTGTGCCGCAACCTTTGGCGACTTCGCCAACATGGAACCTCAAGGAGTCGATGATGGCCACGGTCGAACAACTTCCCGCACAAGAACAAGTCGAGCAGTTCGCCCCCAGCGAGAGCATCGTCCTCAAGAACATTCCTTGGGCGCTGTACGAAGCGTTGCGCGACGTGGAGGAAAACTGGCATCTCAAAATGACCTACGACGACGGAGTGCTGGAACTGATGTCACCATCCGCGAAACACGAGACGCTCAAGACGCGGATTGGCCGATTGATCGAGGTTCTGACGGAGGAACTGCGGATCCCCATCGAGTGTTTCGGCTCCACGACTTGGAAACGCCCGATGGGCTGTCGCGGTTTGGAGGCCGACACATGCTATTACATCCGCAACGAACCGTCGGTGCGGGGCAAAGAGGACGTCGATCAAGACGTCGATCCGCCTCCTGACCTGGCCATCGAGATTGAAGTCTCCCGGGAGGCCGTGGCCAAAGAGCCGATCTACGCCGGCCTGCGCGTGGCCGAAATCTGGCGCTGTGGCGACAAATCACTGCGTTGCTTTCACCTGGCGGCCGGCGGCGAATATATCGAGCATGAGATGAGCTTGAACCTGCCTTTCCTCCGGGTCGCGGACCTGTTGCCGTTTCTTGCGCGCCGCCGGGGGATCGATTCGAATGCCTGGATTGGCGGGTTCCGCGCTTGGGTCCGCGAGCAGTTCCGTCCCGGAAAGGCGGGACCGCTTCAGGGCTAGGATGGGCAACTTCGGCTACCCATCAAAGCCAAAGCACGTCTGACAGAGCATTCGTGCCGCGGCCGTCACTTCGTACCACGGTTGAAGCCCTTGTTGAAGCTCGACGCCCCGCCGGTGTCGAACGCGACCCCGGCGCGTTTCGTCAGTTGGCGCAGCGCCTTCTCGAAGAATTGCACGCGGTACTGCGGCCTTCGACGGGCCCAGAGAAAGGCGGTATTGACCAGATCGGCGGGTAAGTCGCCGTCGCCGACTTGCTGTTCGACGACGGCGAGAAAGTCGAATTCCTGGGGCCGCATGGCGCGCAGCCCTTTTTCCAGTTGCACCTTGAGCGTCACTTGGGGACCGGTCGTGCCGTCGGCGGCCGTGGCGGGCCGGCGAGCCAGCGTCAAACCGGCCAAGAGGGCCGCGCCCAGCGCCAGGCCGATACAGGTACGGAGCATCAGTTTCGCCTCCTTGACGGGGGAACGGATTCGAGGGCGGATTCGCGAAAGAGAAAGGCGGGCGTCTTGTAACCGAATTCCACCGCGGCGGCAAGAGCGATTTTCCAGCACGCCGTGCGTAGCGGAATTCGTGAGAATTCCGGCCGTAACTCGTGATGACGACCTCACCGGCCGGATTAACAGCCCTCCGGTCTCGACAAAGCCCAGCGCTTCCAAACGCGATACCACTTCGCGCGGCTTCAGCACCGGCAGCTTGGGCTTGCGTCAGGTCACCTCACCTCCAGAACTCCCGGAATCCTACTCGTAGCGCCTGTCGGCCGCGTTTGTGGGATGCCATCCGATTCCGCCGGGTACAGCGCTTTTGTTACCCGAATTTGAACCAGCCCCCAAGAATCACTTGGCCGCTTGCCGCGCCGGCTCGACGGCGGGCGGGGCGAACTTGCGGATCTCCTGGGCGTTCTCGCCGTTCCACTCGAACAAGATGCTGTCCTGCCCGCCGGCCACATGGATCTTGCCGTCGGGCGTGGTCGCCGTGCAATACATGAAATCGCCGCCGCCGGCATAGTTGCGCACGTTCTGAGCGTTATCGACGTTGTGCAACCGCACCGTCTTGTCGCCCGAACTGGTCAATACGAATGAACTGGTGCCCACGAACTGGATCGACGTCACCTCTTTGGTGAAACCGGCGATCGTGCGGAGCTGGTCGCCGGTGACGAAATCCCAGACTTTCACCACGTTGTCGGCGCCGCAACTTGCCAGTACCTTGCCGTCGCCACGCCAACGCACGCCCAACACATGGTGCGTGTGGCCCTCGAACGAGCGGACGAACTTGCCCGTCGCCGTTTCAAACACCTTCACGAACTTGTCGGCGCCGCAGGAAGCAAGCAAGTTGCCCTCGGGCGAGAAATCCACGCCCAGCACCGTGTCGCTGTGGGCGTCGGTGAAGTCGCGGGCCAACGTGCCGTCGGCCGTGTTCCAAAGCTTGAGTTCGCCCGAACGCGATGGATCGCCGCCGCCCGAGGCCAGCAGCTTGCCGTCAGGGCTGAAATCCAGCGCCGTCACGCGGTCGATCAAGGGCGAATTCATCGCGCCGCCAATCGTCCGCTCCCAAAGCCATTCGGGCCCGGCGTTGAAGACGACCGCGCTCTTGTCGGCCGAGGCCGCGATCAGCTTGCCGTCGGCAGCGTAGGCCACCGCCAAGACCGCGCCCAACTGCCCGGCGTAGATCTCCCCGGCGGCGCCCGTCTCGGCGCTGAAGGTATGCACCAGCTTGTCGTCGCCAGCGGCGGCCAATTCCAGGTTGTCGCTCGAAAAGGCCACCGTGCGAAAGGGGAGTTCCGTGGCGGCGGCGGCCTTCTTGGCGGCCTCGAGGTCGGCCTCGCGCTGTTTGGCGCGCGCCTCGGCGGCGACCTTGGCGGCCTGGGCCACGGGTATCGAGTCGGTCGCGCGCTTGGCCGCGGCGTTGGCCGCATCGAGCGCCTTGTCGGCGGCCGTTTTGGCGGTCTCGGCGTTCTTGAGGGCCGTTTCGGCCTCGGTCGCGGCCTTGGTCTTGGCCGCCGCGTCGTCGCTGGCCGGCTTGAGCTTGGTCGCCGCGTCCACGGCGGCCTTGTCGGCCACGACCATCGCATCCTGGGCCGCCTTGAGCTTGGCCGCCGCGTCCACGGCCGCTTTGTCGGCCACAACCATCGCATCCTGCGCCGTCTTGAGCTTGGCCGCCGCATCGGCCGCCACCTTGTCGGCCGCTTCCTTGGCCTTGGCCAGATCCTTGTTGTTGGCGTCGCCGTCGGCGGCCGCCTTGGCCTTGGCGGCCGCGTCGACGGCCGCCTTGTTGGCGGCGTCGGCATCGGTAACCGCCTTGGCCGCGGCCACCTTCGCTTCGTCGGCTTTCTTGGCTTCGGCCGTGGCGTCCGTAGTCGCCTTGGCCGCGGCGAGCTTCGTTTCGTCGGCCTTTTTCGCTTCAACCGTCGTATCGGCCGCCACCTTGTCGGCGGCCAACTTGGCGTCGGTCGCCACCTTGGCCGGGGCGATCTTCTCGTCGCGGGCCTTGACTGCGGCGGCCACCGCGTCGGTGGCTTTTTTCACGTTGTCGGTCTCGGCCTTCATGGCGGCTTCCGCCGCGGCCACGGCGGCGGTGTCCGCGGCCACCAGGCCCTTGTGGGCGGCCAGGCTGCGTTCGACCTCGGCGGCCTGGAATTGGGCGCGATAATCGCCCTTCATTTCGGCGACCTGCTGGAAGTTCTGCGCGTTCCAGAGACGCGCCAGGTTGCCGCCGCCGACCGACGCGATCCGCAACCCGTCGGGGCGCACCGCAATGGCGGCCACCGGCGCGCCGTGGTTCATCTGCTGGATCGGTTGGCCGTTGTCGGTGTTCCAAATCCGCACCGAGCCGTCCTGGCTGCCCGAGACGATTTGCGTCGGGGCCGTGGGCAACGTGGCCAACGACGTGACGGGCTGCGCGTGGCCGGCGATCTGCTTCACTGCGGCCAGCGGCCAAACGCGCACGGTGTTGTCGGCCGCGGCCGAGATGACCAGGTCTCCCTTTTCACCCGCCGCCGCCAAGGCGACGACCGCGCCCGCGTGCTCGGCGAAGCGTTGCTCCAGCTCGCCCGTGACGACGTTGAAGGCCAAAACCTCGGCGGCATTGGCGCCGGCGCCGACCACGCGCAGGCCGTCGCCCGAAAACGCGACTCGCTTGACGGGCGCGGTGAAGCCGGCCAATTGCGGTTTGGCCGCCGGCGAGCCGTCGGCGTTCCACACCCGCAGCAGGTTCTCTTCGGCGGCACTGGCCAAGAACTTGCCGTCGGGGCTGACGGCGAGCGCGTTGACCGCCGCGCCGGCCGCCGCGCTGAAGCGCTGGGCGCCGTCGGCCGCTTGAAAGCCGCGCAGCGTGGCGTCGGCCGAAGCGGTGTAGATCAGGGCGCCGTCGAGGTTGTAGGCCAGCCCGCTGATCCGCTGCGCGTGGCCCAACAGTGGCCGCTCGAAATGCAGCGTGCGCAGACGCGCCAACTTATTGCCGCCGCCCACGACCAACTCGTTGCCGGTGGCCGCGAACAGACTGAAGCCAAGGCCTCCCTCGACCGTGAGGCTTTCGATGACGGCCGAACGGGCAACGTCCCACACCACCGCCCGCTGATCGCCGCCGCCCGAAACGAGACGCAGGTTGTCGGCGCTGAAAGCCAACATGCGAACCGGGGCGGCGTGCCCGGCCAGCGTGGCCACCGCGGCGCCGTCGCTGATCGTCAACAGCTTGATCGAGTTGTCGGCCAGCCCCACGGCGATGCGGTTGTCGTCGCGGGCCAAAGCCAACGCCGTGACCACGGCGCCCGGCGAAATCGCGCTCACGGGCGCGCCGTCGGCAGGGTTCCAGGTGCGCACGGTCTGGTCGGCCGAAGCCGAGATGACGCGCGCGTTGTTGCTGGTCATCGCGACCGCCACGATCGGCCCGGTGTGCCCGGCGAAGTTCTTCTGCTCGGCGCCGTCGGCGGCGTTCCAGAGCTTGAGGCTGTTGTCGGCCGAGCCGGAAACGACCTGCCCGCCGGTCGAGTCGAAGGCCACGCCCGTCACCGTTTGCGTGTGGCCGGCGAACTTGCCCAGCGCCGCGCCGTCGGCCAGGTTCCAGGCGCGCGCGGTCTTGTCCGCGGAGCCCGAAGCGAGCCGCGCGCCGTCGGCGCTGAACGCCAAGGCGGTGATCGCCGCGTCGTGCCCCAGCAGGGTCTTCACGACCGTCCCAGCCGCCAAATCGCGGACCAGAATCGCCGGCTTGCCGCCGGACAGACCGGCGCTGGCCAGGAACTTGCCGTCGCGGCTGACGGCCGCCACGGTGGCCGCGGCTTCATCGGCGCCGCCCTCGCCCGCGCCGGGTAGCGGCTTGGGCGCCGCGGCGTCGAGCTTCCAGATCGAAAGCGTTCCGTCGGCGTAGCCCGACACGGCCTGATTGCCACCGGGGTGCAGGGCAACGGCCTCCGGCACGGCGGCGCCGGCCTCGAGCGTGACGACGAGTTGGCCCGCCGCGACGTCCCAGATTCGCACCGTTTTGTCGGCGCCGGCGCTGGCCAGCCGGGCGCCGTTGGCCTGAAACGCCAGGCTGGTCACGGCGCCTTGGTGTCCGGCGAGGGTCTTGGCCACCTGACCGGTGGCCAGATCGACGAGTTGAATTCCGCCCTCGGCGCCGGCGATCGCCAAGAATTTTTTGTCGGGGCTGACCGCCATCACCGTGGCGGGCGCCGGCAGACCGGCCAACGTGGGCGCGGCGGCGGCCGGCGTTTTCCAGAGTCGAATGACGTTGTCGGCGCCGCCGGTGGCCATGAGCGAACCGTCGCCCACCAGCGTGAGCGCCTGCAAGGCGTTGGGCGTGTCGATGCGTCCCGCCCCAGCGCCGTCGGCGACGTTCCAGACGCGCAGCGACTTGTCGGCCGACGCCGAAACGAGCTTCGCGCCGCCGGGCAGAAAGCGAAGGCCCGTGATCGGCCCGGTGTGGCCCGCCAGCGTCTTGGCCGCCTGGCCGGTCGTCAGATCCCAGAGTTTGATGCTGTTGTCGGCGGCCGCGCTGGCCAGCCACTTGCCGTCGGGGCTGACGGCCAAGCTTCCCACGGCTTCGGCCGAAGCGGCTTCAAGCGTCGCCGCGCGCACGTCGCGCGGGCGGCGCCAGAGCTTGATCGTGCGATAGCCGCCGGAGGCGAGCATCGATCCGTCGGCGCTGAACGCCAGCGACTGGATCAGATCGAGATCGGCCACGCCCGGCTTTTGGTAAACGCCCGACTTCAGCAGTTCGGGGTCGGTCAGCTTGCACACGAAACGGCCCGTGGGCAGGTGGTAGATGAAGATCTGGTTGGCGCGTCCGCAGGCGGCGTATTGCCCGTCCGGCGTGACGGCCACCGCGTAGATCGGGTTCACTCCCGGCGGCAGCGGCTGCCACTCGACTTGGTCGGCCTGGCCGCTGACGGTCCCGGTGGCGCCCTGGTCGATCCAGAGTTTGAGCAGGCCCAATTCTTCGGGCTTCAAGCGCGGCGCGGCGACCTTGTTATCCTTGGGGGGCATGATCGAATCGACCTTGCCCGTCGCGCGCCCCAGCAGCAGGCTCTCGGCGCCGTTCTTGGGCACGACCCCCGGCCCGCCATCGCCCCCTTTGAGTATGGTCGCGGGAGTTTCCAGAATGAGCTGGCTTTCCTTGACCGTCGCGTTATGGCAGGCCAGGCAGCTTCGCTTCAACAGCGGCAGGATCTCGCGTTCAAAATCGACCGGCGTATCGCGCCGGATTTCCGCGACGGCGGTCGGCTGGTCGTCGGCGCCGGCGCGGCCGGAGCAAAACGCAAGGCCCAGAACCGCGATCAAAACAGTTCGTGTCAATACAGTTCGCCGCATGGTCAGGTTCCTGCGTTAAGGTCTGTAAGGTGTTACTCGTTCCCACACTCCGCGTGGGAACGTCTCTTCGGCCGCTCCGCGACCTCGTTCCGGTTCCGTGCGCCGCCAACACTAACCCGCGGCGCAAGCAAGGTAAGTCCAACACTGGGCCTTGCTTGCGCCGCGGGTTAGTGTGGGACCACGAATAATCCGGGCCAGCGTGGGCTTTAGCCCACGTCCGTGGTGGGCGGTTCCCACCCTACTTCTCCACTTTTTCGATCACGATCGGCACGACCTGCTCGGCCGCTAGTTTTTGGCCATTGAACGTGGCCGTGGCCTTGACGGCCAGATTATGGTTGCCGGGCGTGGCATTGGCCGCGGCCACGATCACAAGCTTGCCTTCGTTTTGCCCGGCGGCGACCATGACTTTGTCGATTTTCAGTCCGGCGACTCCCGCCGGCAGCGCGACTTCCAATTCGATCGCGTCGGCGTAGGCGTAAAGCCGCGTGAGTGCCACCGGAATCTCCACCTGCTGCCCCTGTTTGAGCGCCGCGGCGGGCGGTGTCACGGCCAGCGTGATCGGCGCCGCGGTGATCTTGAGCGTGGCCGTGGTCGAAGGCCAGAACAAGGCAATATCCTTGGGCGCGGCGGCGGCCGTGGTGTCGGTGGCCCGCTTGTCGGCGATGGACTTGAGATCCACGGCGGCCTTGGCCTTGGCCGTGGCTTCGACGGCGGCCTTTTCCGCGGCCGCTTTCGCCTCGGCGGTGGCCTTGGCCTTGGCCGCCGCGTCCAACGACGCCTTGTCGGCCGCCACTTGGGCCTCGGTCGCCGTCTTGGCCTTGGCCGCCGCGTCGGCGGCGGCCTTGTCGGCGGACTCCTTGGCCTTGGCGAGCTCCTGATTGTTCGCGTCGACGTCGGCGGCGGCCTTGGCCGCCAGCGCCTTGTCGGCCGCGGCCTTGGCCTCGTCGGCGGCGGTCTTGGCGGCCGTATCGGCGGTCGCTTTCACCGTCGCCGCGGCCTTGGCCGCCGCGTCGGCGTCGGCGGCGGCCTTGTCGGCCGCTTGCTTCGCCACCTCCGCCGCTTTGGCGGCTTCCGCCGTCTCGACGGCCAGCTTGTCGATCTCGGCTTTCGCCTTGGTCGCGGCTTCGGCCGCCGCGACGTCGCGCTTGTATGCGACGGTGCTCTGCACCTGCAAATAGATCGTGTAGCTCCCCAGGGGCGCGTTCTGATTGATCTGGACTTCAAACTTTCCTTCATTGGTATTCGGGTCGAACGCCAGCGGCTGCGGCTGCACGCTCGCCGGCAAACCCAATGCCGTGAGCGTCAGGTTGCCCTTGATTTCACCGCGGCGCGTGACCTTGACCGGAATTTGCAGCTTGCCGGCCCGCGACATCTCCCAAGTCTTGCTCTCGCCCAACTCGACCTGAAACGGCGCGACGTCGTGCGCCGTCACGGCCAGCGCGAAACCGCGCGCGAGACGGGCGCGCGCCGGCACGGGCGGCTGGCCGGCGGGCGACGAGGCTTGCAGCACGGTGCCGGGCCGAGCGGCGCGGACCACGTCGGCCGGGCCGACTTTGGCGCGGCCTACGATCTGAATCGCGCCGGCCCAAGCCGGGGCCTGATCGGTGGCCGTGAGCACCAGCGTCGCGGCCGATTGCCCGCCGCCGATTAGCACCGGCGCCGCCGCCACGCCTTCGGGCAGCCCTTCGGCGGAGACGACGATGTCGCCTGCGAAGCCGTCGCGGCGGAACGCCATCACGTCGATCCGCTCGGCGCCGCCGCGCCGCAAGAGCGGGTTCCAGGGTCGGGCTTCGAGCTTGTTGTTGGCCGGGTAGGTCGCCACCGCCGCCAGGCGGAAGTCGGGCTGCTCGCGGTGGATCGACAGCCGGTAGACGTGCCGCGGATCGCCCCGCGCGCCGAAATAAAGATCGCGGACCAGCGCGCGGTAGGTGCCGTCGCCCGGCACGGCGAAGCGGAAGGCGGCGTCGGAACTGGCCGTGTTGTAGGCGATGCCGCCGATGTTCGTCGCGTCGTCGTCGAGATCCACGATGTCGGCGACTTGCTCTTCTCCCTTGTCGTTCTTGGTCACGCGCTGCAACAGCACCGCCGGATCGACCACTTGCCCCAGACGCTGGGCCATGATTTCGATCCAGTAGACTTCGCCCGCCTTGGCGTCGAACTGCAGCCAGTCTTCGTCGCCGCGGGGGCCGAACTGCCCCACGAACTCGCAGGGCAACGTCACCACGTTGGCCTTGGACGGTTCGTCGTTGGGTTCATGCTCGAGCGCCACCGGCGCCGCGGCGAAGCCGATGAACGACGCGTTCGATACGCCTTGCGGCGACGCCAGCCGGTACTCGATGCCGTCGAGCGACGACTCGTTCGGCTCGACAACTTCGCCGATTTCCAACCGCTCGGTCGGCTTGTCGGCCGGCAACTCGATCTCGACCGCCAATTTCTCCAGCCCGCGGCCATCGATCGCCACGCCCTCGGCCGGCGCGCCGCCCGGCAGGTTGCGGCCGTAAATCGTGTAACTGGCTTTCGTTCCCGGCACGCCGCAGGGAGGCAAGATGAAGTCGATGTGCGGCCCGGCGCCGATTACCAGCCGGTAGAAGTACTCGGGCCCGCCGGCATAGACGAAGTCGTAGACTTTGAGCCGATATTCGCCGTCGGCCGGCACGGCCAGATCGACCAGCGGATCGCGGCGGTTGCTGTCGCGGCTCTGGGCCAGTTGCCGTCCGGCGCCGTCGAGAAGCACCAGCGTGGCGTCCATGCGCGAGTCGATGCGCTGCGCCCAGCAGTCGATCACGACCCGTTGGCCGGCCTTGGCGGTGAACTTGTACCAATCGGAGGCCGTCGCGTCGGCGACGCCGTTGACCACCGTGTTCAGTTCGACGGCCATCGCCTTATCGGGCGTGACGTTACCCGCTTGCTCCTTGACCTCCGCGAGATCGCCGACGACGAAGCAGCGCGGGTTGGACATGCCGAACGTGCCGATCGCGCGCACGTCGTACAAGCCGGGCGGGACGTCGGCGGCGATCGTCACGGTGAACTCGTTGAGCAGCGGATCGGGCATGGTTTGCAGCGGCTTGAGCGGAGCCAGCTTGCGAGCCGCGGTGATGCCGGGGTGCGAAAAATAAAGCCGATCGACGCCGTCCAGGTCGCCGCCGGCGGTGATCGTCAGATCAACGGTCGCGCCCCGCTTGCCGCCCGGCGGCGAAACGGCGAACAGTTGCGTCACCGGCAACTGGGCCAGGGCCGGCGCGACGGCGGCCACCTGCGCGATGACCGCGATCACCCAACACATCATGTTGCGGCGCGCCGTCCCTAGGTCTGCCATGTGGGGCCTCCTTGGTTTGGTTGGGTTTGGTGGCCGACGCCAACCGTAGCGTGGGCTTCAGCCCGCGTTCGTTGTGGGCGTCGCCCACTCTACTTGTTGGTTGGCTGGGGAACCACGCGAAGTTATCGTTGGCTGCTGGGACGACGGCGCCGAACGGGGTGGGTGCGGTCTGGCCGCGCTCCGCCCAGCGGCGCGACCGCCGTCGTGTTTATCGGTGGGAGAGAAGTTCGGGGTGTTGGATGGTGCTCACGCGTTGGTGGGTCGTGCGTCAGTAGGGTGGGACCAGATCGCGAAGCGAGCGCAGCCCCACCGTTGCCGCGAGCGACGGTGGGCCGGGAGAGCCACTGCCCCTCCAAAGGCCAGCTTGTCCCACCCTACGTCAGTTACTAATGGTTGAACAAGAACTCCTTCGTGTTCACCAAGGCCCACAGAATGTCTTCATAGGCTTGTTGCTTGTTTTCCACGCGGTTGATGTGGGCCAGGGCCACTTGCATCTCGTCGGCGACCGGGGCCCGAGAGAAGGCCGACAGGTAGAGCGAGCGGATCTTCTCTTCGCCCGTGTGCTTGTCGTCCTTGGCCAACTGGGCCGCGCGCCCTTGAGCGTTGGCCAGCTTGCCCTGCACCTCGGCCGAGTTCAACAGGTGCAGGCTCTGCGCCAGGTTGGCCTCCTGCGAGCGTTCGCACTCGCAGGCGCTGGCTCCTTCCGGCCGGCCGAAGACGGTAAGGAAGTAGGTATTGGCCCCCGTGTCGGGCAATTGCACCGCCCGCGTGCCGGCCGGCAAGCCGCTGAAACCCGTCGTCGAAGCCGTCACCAGGTCGAGCGAATCCAACAGCACCTCGGCCGTCAGCCGCTTGGGATAATAGCGCGAGAAATTCTGCTTGTCGTTCAGGTTGTACTGGTTCGGCTCCGCGCTCAACTGGTAGGTGTTCGACGTCGTGATCGTCCGCAGCAAGTTCTTGAGGTCGAACTTGCCGGCGATGAAGTGCCGCGCCAGCGCGGCCAACAGTTCGGGGTTCGATGCCGGGTTGGTCACGCGCATGTCGTCTTCCGGATCGACGATGCCGCGGCCAAAGATGTGCTTCCAGTAGCGGTTGACCAGCGCCCGGGCGAAGAACGGGTTGGCCGGGTCGGCCAGCCAGTCGGCCAGGGCCTGCCGCGGATCGCGCTCGGGCGCGAGCTTCTCCGGCGCGCCGCCCAAGCCGGTGGGCAACAGCCGTTCGCCCGTCTTGGGGTTCGTGGCCGCCGCCGCCCCGCGGCGATGAAAGATCCGTTGCTCTTCCACCGTCGAGCCCGCTTTGCGCCCCACCTGCGAGAAGAACGCGGCCAGACCGTAATAATCGCGCTGGCTCCATTTCTCGAACGGATGATGATGGCAGCGGGCGCATTGGATGCGCAGCCCCAAGAACAACTGGGCGCAGTCTTCCACTTGCTGGTCGACTTCCTTCACTTCGCGATACCAGACGACCGGCGGGTTTTCGCCGATTTCTCCGGACGCCGCCAGAATCTCGCGTGCGAACTGGTCGTAGGGCTTGTTTTCGTAGAGGCTGTCGCGAATCCAACCGTGGAAGGCGTAGGATCCACGGGTGTAACCCGGCGTGCGGCGGCGGTTGCGCAGCACGGAAGCCCATTTGTTCGAGAAATAGTCGGCGTACTCCGGGCTATCCAAGAGCCGGTCGACCAGCTTGTCGCGCTTGGCCGGATCTTGATCGGCCAGGAACTGTTCGGTCTCCTCGGACCGCGGCAAGCGGCCCGCCAGGTCGATCGAGACGCGCCGGATGAAGGTCGAATCGTCGCAGATCGGCGACGGCGGCACGCCCAGCGTCTTGAGCTTCTTGAACACAAGCTCATCGATGTAATTCTTCGCTACCGGCAGGTTGTCGACCGGCACTCCCAGCGGAATGCTGGCGCGGAACACGCCGACCTGGCCCTGGTAGCGGGCCATGATCGCGACGTCGCCGGTCAAATCGAGCGTTTTCACCAGGCCCGTCGGCGTACACTCGGCCATTTCGCCGTCGTTGGGATCGTAGGTCGCCACACGGGTCACATCCTCGATCGAGCCGTCGGTGTAGTGGGCCAGCACGATGATCTGCTGCTGGCCGCCACGTTGCATCGAGCGCTCGGCGGGCACGACCTCGATTTTGGCCACGATCGGATCGTCGGGCTTACCGTAGGGCATTCCTTGTTCGATCCAGCGCCGGAGCAGTTTGTATTCGTGGGTACTGGCGTCGGTTCGTTGACCACCGCCATGCGGCATCACGTTGATCGGCTTGAGCAACAGCAGGCTGCGGTCGGGCGAGGCGGGGAACAAGCGCCGGCCGCGGCCTTCTTTGACCAGGTGCTCGTAGTCCTCGCCCGGCTCGAAACCCAACAGCGAGAGCTTGAAACCGTTCTGGCCGCTGGCTTTGCCGTGGCAGCCGCCCGTGTTGCAACCCAGCTTGGTGAATACCGGCACGATCTGGTTCGGGAAGTTCACCGGCGTATCGACGATCTGGTGTTCGACGACCATTTCCACGCTGGCGCGCTGGCCGCTCGGGGCCACCGCCGTCACCGTCGCGCGGCCGTCGGTCAGTGGCAGGGCCAGACCGGTCGAATCGACGCTCACGATACCCGCCGGCGCCGTCTCGTAGCTTACCTGGCCGGTAAAGTCTCGGACCTGGCCCGAGCTATATTGTCCGTTGACGACCAATTGCTGCTGGGCGTCTTTTCCGCGGAGTAAAGTGGGGGTTCCGGCCGGGCGACCGGTATCGATGACCAATCCCGCGAGCGTACCGGGGTCGCCCAAGCCTGGGGGCTGGGGACGGGTAGCCGGATTGGCGGCGACATCGGCCCGCGAATTGGCGACGTAAGTGAACAGCAAGGCGGTTGCCAGCGCGGCGCGCGCGGCGTGGGAAATCAGCCGGATCATGCAGGCTCCTTCCGTGTGGTGGGTTCGATCAAGCGAGGAACCGAAGTAGGTGGGCTGAGTCGGATTATCGCATCAACGCGCCTGGATTGCAAGCCTTTTCACAAAATATAGTGATTCGTTGATGCGTTTTCCGCCCCGCAGGGGCGCGGGCATACAGCCTGGGGCGCCAGCCCCAGGAATGTCCCGCGTAAAATGTCGTCCGCTCCGAAGGGGATACTTCCACCAACCGGGTCAGGGCATCCGGATGGGTTCGGCCGCGCTCTTGATCTCCTCAATTCGCGGGTTCAAGCGGTCGGTGGGGAAGGAATCGGTCTCGCCGTCCGCGCTGAATCCCGAATTCCGACCCCCGGACGCCAAATCCGTCGGCATTTCGGCGGGCGATTGCGGGTCGGAAAACGTGTCGCGATCCGCTCCGTGGTTGAACCCCGAATTCTCGTTTTCTATGGTGAAATCCGGCTCTTTTGGCTCCGGCAGGCCGCTCGCTTCGTTCTCCTCGGCTGCTGTTTTGTGCTCCTCCAGGCGCCAAAAGACACGGCTTCCTGGTCCGAAGCCCTTTCGATAGCCCACGGCGCCGGCGATGGCCTTGGCCCGATAGACCACATGCCAGGGAATGCCCGCCTCGTTGGCCGCCGTACCCAACTCTTTGGCGGCCCTCGCGCCTTCCGCCAGTTCGCATCGCAGCCAGAGCGCCGCATCCAACTGGTCGAGTTGCCCGGCCGTGGCGTAAAGCACCGCCGAGCTCACGCCGTCGCGGCCCCAGACGATGCGCCCGCCGGGCGTCTCGAACGCCAGGCCGTTTTCCGTTTCGCCCTGCCTGTTCTTGACGGCCAGCAGATAGCGGCGGCTGGGCCGCCGGCGGTCGCGCACCACCGCGAACACCGCGCCGATCTCCCCGACTCCGGCCAGCTTGTCGAGGCAGCGGCGCAGGTCCGCGGCGCCCGGCTTCTCCGGCACGCGCGCCGCGGCGACGATCGCCACCCCGTATTTCCTGGCCAACTCGTCCAGTTTGCGCAGCATTTGCCGGTCTTCGTAGGGAAACGAACTTCCGCGTCCGTCGAGGGACAGATCCAGCGGGTCGATCACCACGAGTTTGGCCTCGGGCGTGCGCGCCAGCCACGACTCGACGTGTGCCAGGTCGCTCCAGGCGCGGAAGGGGCGCATGATGGACCCTTCCTGCTTGCCCATCTCGCGATCGGGCACGTCGCCCATGACTTCGATTCGGCTGCCGTCGGCGCCCATGAGCGCCAAGCGCGGTATGGCGAGTTGTTCCTGGTCACGGCGCAGGATTAAGAGCACATCGGCGGGTCCGGCCGCCGCGGTATCGCCTTTGCTGGCCCCGGAGCGGGCATTTTCCCCGTCGGCGTCGGCGTTCGCGTCTGGGAACGGCGTCCCGCGCGAGACGCGGCTGGCGAGGTCCATCAGGAGCAGGCTGGTGCCGGCGCCCGGCTGGCCGGCCACGAGCGTGAGTTGGCCCAGGGCCACGCGGCCCGGCCAGAGCCATAGCGTGGGCAGCATCGCGATGTCGCTGAGTCGGCGGACTTCCGGTGGATCGAGTGGCGGGGGCAGTTCGACGCGGTTGGTTTTGTTGATGATGGGCATGGCAGGGTGTGGGGTTGGGGGTTAGGGGTTAGGGGGCGAGCGGGGGGCGTTAGCCCCCTGTTTGTTTGTTAGGCGTTAGGGGCGAGCGGGGGGCGTTAGCCCCCTGTTTGTTTATTAGGCGTTAGGGGCGAGCGGGGGGCGTTAGCCCCCTGTTTGTCAGGCGTTAGGCGAGCGGGGAACCTAACGCCTATCGCCTCGCCAAGGGCAAGTATACGGATGTCCTTTGCGAAAGTCAAGCACATTTCTATACATCGCTGTTATTTTATCTAATGTATTGTCAGATAACAACATAGGAATGAGGCGTGAGGCGGGATTCCGCATCAAGGCAGGGGAACCACGGCTTCGCTTGGAGCCGATCCCCGAACCGCCCTGGTGGTGTAGGCGTCCCGCCTACCCGGCGGTTCTCGGATCGCCTCTTAGCTTGGCTGCCGCTACATTCGCCGCGGCACGAACCGAAGCGGAATTCAAGACAGGATTTACAGGAGGAACAGGATAGGAAAGGACGTGGACGATCGTTCCCACAGGTGATCGGGCCGACAGCACCGCTTGCCCGGCTGATTCATGGTCCCCACACCCCCACTCGAACCCACGGCGCAAGCAAGGCCTAGCCGGCTCAGCCGCTCAGCCCCACACGAACCCGCGGCGCAAGCAAGGCCCAGCGTTGAATCTACCTTGCTTGCGCCGCAGGTTGGTGTACCCCATTACAAATACTACGCATGTCCATTTTGGCAGGCAAGAGGGGCGGCCCCAATCCGCCTTCGGCGGATTTCGCTTTCCGCTCAAGGGGGCCCAACTCGACAGCCCTGGGTTCCTCGCCACCGACACCAACAAGACATCCATCGTTCTCGGCGGACCTCGTGCGCATTACTGGACTTGCGTACGATTGAAAATGGTGGTGGGAATGCGGATAATAAGGGGGGTGTGCGCGCAGCAGGCTAACCGACTCCCCCGAGCGCGGCCGACCGGCGCCGGGCAAAGTAGTAGGCACACTCCGTGTGCCGTAACCTGCGGCGAGTCGACGTCGGTGGGCGGAAAGCTACGGCACACGGAGTGTGCCTGCTACGTTGGGGTACTGCCCGACGACAGGCAGGTCTAATTTTGACAGGTGTGCCTCAATGCGAATCCGACGCTGGAACGACCGTTTGAGCGCCGCATTGCCAGTCGCGAAGCGGCAACAGAGCATTCCGCCGCCCCCTCGCCGGCTTGCCCGGCGGGAGCGGACAGTTTGGATGGCTAAGGGGTCCGCCCACGTCGCGCGTCTCAAGACCCTGGTTCCGTGGTCCGGCTCCCCGCCGCCTGCGGCGGCGGGGAGCCGGACCACAGCGGAGACGATGGCTTCGACACTAACCCGCAGCGCAAGCAAGGCGCGTAACGACTTAGGGGCCACGACCCCACCGCGCTTGCCGCGGTCGGTGAAGAAGATGGAATGCTAACACCGCGCGCCGCCACGCGCCGCGATCCCACCGCGCTTGCCGCGGTCGGTGAAGAAGATGGAATGCCGCGACGTGTGGCTCGGAATCTCGTTCACCATCCAGACGAGCTGGATGGGGTTCTTGGCGTCTCGCGCGGCGGAGCGCGCTTAGCCGGCCGTCTTGTTCACCACCCTGACGAGCGGGGATGGGGCCGACGAGCGCCAGCGCAATCCCGTAGCGGAACTCGCAAAAGTTCAGGCCGTCTCGCCACCCCCGTCCCGAATTCTTGCGAATTCGGCTACTTGCGCGTCGCGGCGCGCGACGCCGCAAAGATTCACGCCGGCGCGGCCAGTATTACGGCCGGCGACTTGGTACAATACATATCAGTCGCAGGGTTCGGCGGCGACTGGGTATGCCGCAAGCGACGCATCGGAATACTAAACCATGTTCCCGTTGATCGACACCGCCTGGAAGACCGACGCCAAAGTATCTTCGGTACGTCGTCGCCGACCGAGGCGGAAGAAAAACGCTTCGGCCAACGGCACCGACACCAGCACGAGCGGCGCGCTCACGGAAAGCGGCACCTCGACCGAGGACGCGACCGGCGCCAGCAAGGGCACTCATACGGAGCAATCGAGCGACAGCACCCCCTCGTCGAGCCAATCGCACAGCGCCTCGGCCAGCAGCGGCGAGAGCGACAAGGCGCACGCCGTCGATAACTTCAGCGAAACCAACGGCGCGGTCAACAGCGACGTCACGCAATACACCGACGACAATATCGCCAAGACGAACGGCCAGCAGATCGACACCAGCAACGGCCAGGCCGGACCCGGCGTGAGCCAAAGCCAGTCGGCCAGTTCCAGTTACTCCACCAGCGCGCACTACGACGACAACGGCAGCCGCAATCAGGCCGCCGGGGCCAGCAGCGACGTGGGCACGGCGAACCTCAACGAGCAGGCGCTGAACACCTCTTCCAACCAGACGACGGAAACGCTCAGCGGCCCGGCCGGCAACGGCTCCGTGAGCCAAAGCGCCTCGGCCTCCGCCACCAGCACGATGGTCGAGAACGGCAGCTATGACAACTCGGCCCCCGCCGGCGTTGCCGCGACGGACAGCGAGCACGACGTGTTCAACAGCAACAACCAGTCGACGAACACGGCGGTCAACACCTCCAACGTCAGCCCGGCGGGCGATCCGGGCACGAGCATCAGCACCAGCTACAGCGATTCGGCCAGCGGCAAGCAAACCGACAACGGCACGCGCGACCAGACCAACGGCGTGACCACCGCCGAAACCGACAACTTCACCAACGACGCGACCGACCAAACGAGTTCCAGCTTCCACGAGACGAGCGACACGCCCAACGCCGTGGTGCCCGGCGACACCGGAGTCGCATTGAGCGCGATGGCCCCGCTCAGCGTCATGTCACCCCTGTTCATGCTGTTCCCGACCGGGGCGGCGATGCCCAGCGTCACGGGCAGCTCGACGGCCGACGCCGGAGGCGCCAGCACGGAGAAAGGGCACGAGACGGGCGTGACCACCATCGCCTCGGGCAGCACCAACACCGACGCCAATTTCACCGACAAGAACACATCCAACGATTCGGCCAGCCAGTCGAGTACGTCGAACGGCTCGTACAGCGTGCCCGGCGCCAGCGGCGACTTCAGCGAGGGCCGCAGCGCCAGCGCCTCCGACTCCGAGACCTACAACGGCGGCGGCACGATCGACCTAGGCGTGACCACCGGCAACTACACCGACAGCGGCGGCGAGAGCGCCTCGGCCAGCGCGAGCTTCTCCTCCGACGGCACGGCCACGAGCGGCGGGATCACCGTCAGCGGGCAGGGCAAGGACACCGCCGTCGACGGCAAGAATGTCTCGTTCACGGTGACGGGCGAGTACACAACCAGCGCGCCCGCCTCCGCGACCTCGTCGACCACCTCGGCCACGACCTCGACAACAACCACGCCCTCGCCCACGATGATGATGGATGATCCGAACGGCGATGCGATTTTCCAGCAGACGGTAAACGACAACCTGTCGACGAGCGGCGCGCAGACCTCGCAGTGGACGGGCACCGAGAGCGGGCCGAACTTCGCCACCAGCGGCAGCGCCACGAACACGGCCTCGGCGTCGGCCAGCGTGGTCAGCGACGCCACGGTCGACGTGAACCTGGCGGCGAACACCGACGCGCAGTCGGGCACGTACAGCGACCAGGCTTCGGGTTCCGAGCAATCGTCCTGTCAGGAGAACGGCTGGGTCGTTTACCCCGGCGCTTTTAGCGAGACTTGGAACATGTCGTTTTCCATGGGCGGTTCGGAGATCGCCAACGACTCAGGCACTTACGGGACGCCGGGGGGCGGGACGATCACCACCACCACGAGTTGGTTCTCCGCCGCCGGCGGGAGTGGGACCATCACGTACTATATGGGGGGCAGCGTGTCGTGGAGCGGAGGATCGTCCACTTCGTCGGGCCCGACCACGACCAGCGGCCCCGACGGCGGCCAGCCCCTGATGGTCGCGCCGGCGCCGACCGGGCCGTCGGCGACGCAGGTCGCGGATCAGCCGCAGACGCTGGAGCCGAGCGACGGCGTAACCGAATTCGTCGTTACCGTTGTGCCGACGTGCAGTGGGCCTCCCGCCACTCCCGCGAAGCCCGCCCCGAACGGTGAGGGTCACACGTTTGTCTACGGCTTCACCGGGAGGAAAGATACGCCGGGTCTCCCGAACGACGGCGGAGAGCCAAGCTTTACGGACAGTGTGAACAACAAGGCTAAGAAGAATGGCCTATTTGCGAACATAGACGAGGAGGCCGCGAAGTTGCAGAAGGGGGGGCCGAAGGCCGGCACGGAACGCGCATTCGAATGGAACGTAACGAAGGACGCGTTGGAGGCTCAGTTCCGGCAAGACCTGGCGGCGGAACTCGGATACGAGAACTTTGGAGAGTTGAAAGACGCCGCGTTGAGGAACGACGAGAAGGGTGCTGCTCTGCGAAAGAAACTCGAGGGTTACACCGTTCGGTTCGGGCTTGTCGGCTACAGCTTCGGCGGGGCGGGGGCCGTTGACGCAGCGGATGTGCTCCCTGGTATCATTCAGGACGTGAATACGGAGCTTCAGCTTAAAATTGGATTGATCCACGAGTTCCACCTGTATACGGTCGATGCCGGCGAGCCCAAGCCCCTCGTGAACGGCGTTCCCACGGGAAAAGGACCTCTTGAAAGGGGCCCAGTCACCCCGCCGAAGCATTTTGTGAACCGCTGGGCGCCAGACGGCGGGATGGGCGGGAAAATTCTGGGCGCGGTGGACATCGAAATTAGGAACGTCGACCACCTCGCGGTCGACGACAAAGTTCTTCGTAGCCGGGCATTCGCCAAGAGGCTCGCGGAGTTGGAATTGAAGCCGTATGACTGACGTTCGCGGCCAGGAATGTCCTTGCCGCGGTGCGGGCCCTGAACGCGTCGCCGCTCTACGTTGGGGTACGCCACAAAACGACGACCGAATCATTCGCGAGCCGGTCTCGCGCCGCCGAGGTTCTTTACATTCGAGGTCGACGCCATGTCAATCTTTGGTATGCGCGTTCGTCGGCCGCAGTACCGCCTGAGATCGCTATTCGTCTTGATCGCGGTCCTGTCGGTCCCGTTGGGCTTCCATGCGCGTCGCGAACACCAGTATCGCCTGCGCGTCGCCGCGCAACGCGTGTTGCACAAGAAACACATCTATATCGGGGTCGACCCCAGCCCCTCCGATAAGCCTCTGCGCCACCACACGAATGACAGCACGAATGAGGTCACGACGCTGACGCGCGACGAACGAGTGGTTACCGTGAGGGCGCACTATGGGCGGGTTTCCGACGAGACGATCTCGGCGATCATGTGTTTCCCGACGTTGACAGGGTTGGATTTCAGCGAAAGCAGAATTACCGACGCACAACTGCGCGAGATTGCGATGCTGCCGTTAATCGAAGAACTCGACCTGCGTGGGACGCGCATAAGCGACGACGGCGTGCGGGATCTGGCGCGCCTGACCTCGATGCGCGTGCTAGACCTGAGCCGCACGAAGATCTCCGGCGCCTCCTTGGCGCACCTTTCGTCAATGCAGGAAATGAAGGAGCTGAACGTCAGTCACACAAACATCTCCGGCGCCTCGTTGGCGTACCTTTGGTCGATGCGGGAACTGAAAAAGTTGAACCTGAATTACACGAAAATCTCCGGCGCCTCCTTGTCGCACCTCGCACCGGTGCGGCAACTGGAAGAGCTTTACTTGCAAGGGGACGATATCGACGACGAATCGCTGCGGCACTTGGCGGTCCTTGCCAACTTACGCTCACTCAGCCTTTCAAAGACTCGAGTCACCGACAAGGGCCTCGTGTCCCTCCGTGGGCTCACGTCGCTTGCGTACCTTGATCTTAACTACTGCGGAATTTCAGACGCGGGATTACGGCCCTTGGCTGACATAGAGTCCCTCAAATGGCTGGAGTTTTGTGGAACATCGGTGACTGCGGAGGGAGCCTCGCAACTGCGTACGCTGATGCCAACCGCCTCGACCTTTTGGGGCAGTTCGCGCAAAACGGCCAAGTCGTTTGGGCGCGACGGCGCTGTGTGGGAGTCTGAAGTGGAGGACGAATCGGAAGAATAGAGGAACCATAAAGGGGGGAACCATAAAGCGGGGCATAAAGGGGACCGGTCCATTTTAAGCCCCGGTCGGAACGTGTTTTTCACTCTAATCTCCGAGTGCCACGGAACAAGACATCCATTGTTCTCGGCGGACCTCGTGCGGGGAGACGGAAAAGGACGGAAAAGGGGGACGGAAAAGGGGACATTCTACTTTTTGATATTCCCTGGGCAAACGCCGGAAGGGCATAAAGGGGACCGGTCCATTTTAAGCCCCGGTCGGAACGTGTTTTTCGCTCTGATCTCCGAGTGCCGCGGAACAAGACATCCATCGTTCTCGGCGGACCTTGTGCGCATGACCGGACTTGCGTACGATTGAAAATGGTGGTGGGAATGCGGATAATAAGGGGGGTGTGCGCGCGGGAGGCGAACCGGCTCACCCGAGGGCGGCCGACCGGCGGCCGGGCAAAGTAGTAGGCACACTCCGTGTGCCGTAACCTCCGGCGAGTCGGCGTCGGTGGGCGGAAAGCTACGGCACACGGAGTGTGCCTGCTACGTTGGGCTACTGCCCGACGACGGACGGGTCTAATTTTGACGGGTGTGCCTCAATGCGAATTCGACGCTGGTACAACGGCCTGGGGCGTCGGCGGCCGGCCGCGAAGCGGCGACACAAGCGAGTTGTCGGTTGTCAGTTTTTAGTTGATAGTGTGGTTGTCGATCCTGACCCGTCCAATCCTCTCCTCGCCTGGAACGTAGAACTAACCGCCGGCAACTATCCCAACAGTGACGTCACGCAATACACCGACGACAACACGGCCAAGACGAACGGCCAGCAGATCGACACCAGCAACGGCCAGGCCGGTCCCGGCGTGAGCGAAAGCCAGTCGGCCAGCTCCAGCTATTCCACCAGCGCGCACTACGACGACAACGGCACCCGCAATCAGGCCGCCGCGGCGACAACCGACGTCGGCACGGCGAACCTCAACGAGCAGGCGCTGAACACCTCCTCCGGCCAGACGACCGAAACGCTCAGCGGCCCGGCCGGCAACGGCTCCGTGAGCCAAAGCGCCTCGGCCTCCGCCACCAGCACGATGGTCGAGAACGGCAGCTACGACAACTCGGCCCCCGCCGGCGTTGCCGCGACGGACAGCGAGAACGACGTGTTCGACAGCAACAACCAGACGACGAACACGACGGTCAACACCTCGAACGTCAGCCCGGCCGGCGATCCGGGCACGAGCATCAGCACCAGTTACAGCGATTCGGCGAGCGGCAAGCAAACCGACGACGGCACGCGCGACGAGACCAACGCCGTGACGACGGCTGAAACCGACAACTTCACCGACGACGCCAGCGACCAGACGAGTTCCAGCTTCCACGAGACGAGCGACACGCCCAATGCCGTGGTGCCCGGCGACACCGGGGTTGCATTGAGCGCGATGGCCCCGCTGAGCGTCATGTCACCCCTGTTCATGCTGTTCCCGACCGGGGCGGTGACGCCCAGCGTCAAGGGCAGTTCCACGGCCGACGCCGGCGGCGCCAGCACGGAGAAAGGGCACGAGACGGGCGTGACCACCATCGCCTCGGGCAGCACCAACACCGACGCCAATTTCACCGACAACAACACATCCAACGATTCGGCCAGCCAGTCGAGTACGTCGAACGGCTCGTACAGCGTGCCCGGCGCCAGCGGCGACTTCAGCGAGGGCCGCAGCGCCAGCGCCTCGGATTCCGAGACCTACAACGGCGGCGGCACGATCGACCTGGGCGTGACCACCGGCAACTACACCGACAGCGGCGGCGAGAGCGCCTCGGCCAGCGCGAGCTTCTCCTCCGACGGCACGACCACGAGCGGCGGGATCACCGTCAGCGGGCAGGGCAAGGACACCGCCGTCGACGGCGAGAATGTCTCGTTCACGGTGACGGGCGAGTACACGACCAGCGCGCCCGCCTCCGCGACCTCGTCGACCACCTCGACGACGAGCTCGACGACGACCGCGCCCTCGCCCACGGTCATGATGGACGACCCCAACGGCGACGCGATTTTCCAGCAGACCGTAAACGACAACCTGTCGACGAGCGGCGCGCAGACCTCGCAGTGGACGGGCAACGAGAGCGGGCCGAACTTCGCGACCAGCGGCAGCGCCACGGGTACGGAGTCGGCGTCGTCGAGCGTCGTCAGCGACGCCACGGTCGACGTCAACCTGGCGGCGAACACCGACTTGCAGTCGGGCACGTACAGCGACCAGGCCTCCGGTTCCTGGCAATGGTCATCTCAGGAGAACGGCTGGGTCGTTTACCCCGGCGCTTTTAGCGAGACTTGGAACATGTCGTTTTCCATGGGCGGTTCCGAGATCGCCAACGACTCAGGCACTTACGGGACGCCGGGGGGCGGGACGATCACCACCACGACGTCGTGGTTCTCCGCCGCCGGCGGGAGTGGGACCATCACGTACTATATGGGGGGCAGCGTGTCGTGGAGCGGAGGATCGTCCAGTTCGTCGGGCCCGACCACGACCAGCGGCCCCGACGGCGGCGCGCCGCTGATCGTGGTGCCGGCGCCGACCGGGCCGTCGGCCACGCCGGTCGCGTATATTCCGGTGACGTTGGAGCAGAGCCACGCGGACGCCGCGGCGCAGGTGGTCGAACTGGCGGTGAATGCCTCGGACGGCGAAGAACAAACGCAGCCGACCGCTGCCGCCGCGAAGCCCGGCACCGGATCGACGCGGAAGGTTGAATTCATTAAACCCGGTGATTTGCCGGAACGCGAGCCCCCACCGAGCAACGACCAGCCAGACCCACTCGCAAAGTTTCGAGAAGAGCAGAGCAAACTGCTCTCGGAGTTTCTTCGAAATCCGGGGGAACGTGCGCCGGACAAGAGCAATAGTGGAAAGTTCGAAGGAGATTTGTCAGGGGAATTAAATCGTATCAACCCATCCGAGGACGCGGCCGCGAACGAGGAGGCTGATCGGATTGCGTCGGCAATTCGGAATACCTTTGATCAAAACTACAAACCACATTTTCCACGATGGACAGGGTGGCCGTTCTATACGACGGATGACCGCGTCAAGGGCGTGTATTGCTTTGACTGGGCCTATGCGTTTGAATATGCGTTCAATCTCGAGGCGTCGGGGAAATATTTTACGGTTAACGTCGAGTCGGCAGCGGATGAAGCTGGGAACGTACACTTTTGGATCAGAATTACGTCGATCGCTACTGGCGAATCCGTGTACGTCGACGACGGGTTTTTCGATGGGAACTTTGTGCATCGCCAAAGGCCGATCCCGGATGGCATGACGTTTGGAAGTCCCGGCGACGTTCCGCGGGATCGGGCAGACCCTCCACCTGCGGTTCATGCCACTCCGCCTCGGCCAATAGTGCCCCCCGAGGTTGGGTTGCAGCCCCCTGGATTTCCCGATCCGCTCGGTTTCCCCTGGATTTTCTGACAGCGAGAACGCAACGGGACGCGCCACGGCGTCCCAGTTTGGAGTTTGCGAGTCTCCAACTATAGACACGGGAGGGATGCAAGTGCGCATGCCAAAAGATCGCTTATCGTTGCGTAATTTGATGGGCCATCGGTGTTGAGCGCGCACCTGTCGCGGCGGTTTCGTGGTGTCGCCGTTGGTTTCGGTGGGTAAAATTGACGTAATGGACGTGTCTTTCGATTGGGGCTGTTCTGCGGTTCGAGTGCGCGTAGGCAATAAGCTGTGGAGGCGATCCCTGATGAAAATGAGACGATCACGGTTGAAGCTCGGTCGCGCCATGTGTTGGGGCATTTTGTGTGGGGCACTGGGTGCCGTCGGTACTTTCGGCGCGCTGCTGGCATATGCATTGATCCGATGGGTCGCCCAGGTCGATCGGCATGTTCATGTCGGAGTGATTGACAGCGACTGGCTCGTTCCAGTGATCACTTGTACGACCCTTTGCGCGTGCGCAGGCTGGGCGGCCTTTGTTCCTTTGATTCCGCGCCGCTTCACGCCGACCTTTCTGATCATTTGTCTGCTAAGCCTATCCATCTGGTTGCTGGGAACCCAAATGGTTCCGCCGGCGCCGCGCCGTAAAGTCATGGAGCACCCCCGGCTCGATTGCTGGCGATTGATTGGGATAACTGGCCCGCCGGTAATCGCGGCACTGGTTCTCACTGTGATACGGCGTCGCGGCGCGTTTACCGTCAATTCCCATGGGCGGCATAAAGGGGACAGGTCCAATTGATTTAAACGGGGCAGGAAAACGGGTCAGAACTGAATGGCACTTGAACTTCTATAACTCCTTACGCAGCACGCTTTTTGTAATTCTCGCGCGGTTCGGTCATCAGCTTGTATGGTTTCGGGCGCCGCTTCCTCACGCGTGGTTCAAATCGATCGGGCCGA
>Ga0307374_10000193_pt1 | contig 113166 bp, 100 predicted proteins | sample OX3MG_FD_202532 | JGI IMG/M metagenome (GOLD analysis project Ga0307374, IMG submission 202532) | Soil microbial communities from Risofladan, Vaasa, Finland - OX-3 | ecosystem: Environmental > Terrestrial > Soil > Coastal area > Acid sulfate soil | place: Finland: Risofladan, Vaasa...
GCTTTCCGCCGTAAAATTCAGCGCGGGCATTTGAAAGCGCGAGCTTGCGGCCGTCAACGGAAGCGTCGGCGCTGAGCTGCGTGAGCCGGAGCGGCGCGAGAGCGAACTCGCCAAATGACACGGAGCCACGACCGCGAAGCCATGACGGAATCGGATGGGCCTGCGGCTTGGAAGCGAGAAAGGGCAGAAGGCGATCGAGGAGACTCTGACGCCGCTGCGGGTTGAGCCAGCGATCCATTTCCGCCGCGTTCAATTGATTGGCCGACAATGCAAACTGCCATCCGCCGGGCGCGGTATTGCGTTCGAGAGTGCCGTGCCAGTTCGCGGCAAAGGCATCGGCGGAGTCGAGACGAATCTTCACGTCGCCGGGAGACAAATTCACCGCTGCCGCAACGTGGGTGATTTCGCGGTTCAGGAAGGGCGCGCGAATGTGGACGCCCGCGAGCGCGATCGTTCCCCGCGGCTGGCGAATCATCGAGAAATGCGCGCCCTGAAATTGCAGGTGGAACTGCGCGGGTCCGTCGATCAGCCAGCCGGGAGGCAGGCTAAAGCCGAGGGCGCTGGCCGCGCCGAAAAGAGCGCGCACCGCAGTGCTCTGGCCGTCGAGCGCCCACGCGGAATGCCATTTCGCAAGACGCGCGGCTGAACCGCGCAGCCGAAATTCGCCGGAATCGACGCCAATTGCAAACGTGGCGGGAGCCAGCGAAACGGAGTGGTCGGAAAAAAGCAGGGATGCACGCCCCGAGCGGATGGGCACGGGCCTGCTGCCGCCCACAAGCTCGAAATCGTGCAAAGTGGCGATTCCCTGCTGAATACGCGGCGGCCAGCCGGACAGCGCGAGATTCATTGTTGTTATGCCGCGCACCGCGAGCTGATCGGCGACGCCGGAATGAAACGCGCGATACCAGGTGAGGGCATCCGACATTTCAACGCCATGAGAAAAGATTCGGAGTTGTGCATTTTTGACCACGGGCTGCATGAAATTCGGGGCCGGCGTCCAATCGATCGACCCGGTCGCATGAATATTGGAGCGAGGCATTTCAAGAACGGCCCGCGTCAAATCGAAGCGGGATTCGTCAGGGGCCCAGCGCGCCGCAACGTTGATGTTCGCGGCCGGATCGTCCGGGCGCAGCGGCAAATCCCAGCGATGCAGACGCCTGAATTGCGCGTGGGAGGAAAAATTCCAATCGTAGCCCACCGTTTGCGCCGCAAGCTGGAGCGAGAATAATCCGCGCACGCCGTAATCGGTCCCGCGCAGCAATCGCAAAACGTCGGAGAGCGATGCGCCGTCCCAGTTCAGCTCGAACGACGCGGGGCGCAGGCGCGACGACGTGCCGCCGACAAGGCCGGTCAAGCTGAGAACGCCGGCCTGCTGCATCACGACAGCGGCGCGAAACGGCTGCGCTTGCAAGGCGAGACGCCAACTTCCGGGCGCGATTTGCTCGACGCTGCCCTGCACGTTGGCGAACGCAAAGGGCAATTTGTCGGGGCCTTGCTTGAAATCCACGCGGCCGTCGGAAACGTCGATGCGCTGCAAGCGAAACGATGCGCGGCCCGGCGGGCGATTTCCGGCTGGGCGAGGCAGCCATGATTCGAGATTCCATTCGCCATCCGGCAGGCGCACGAGATTCAAGCTGGGCCGGTCGAACGACAAAGGACCGAACTCGATTCGTCCGCGCAGCAGGGCGCTCCAGCGCAAACCGATGGCGAGCTGGTCGGCGCGAAGGAAATACTCGTTACCGAAGCGCGGGTCTTCGCCGACGGTGATGTAATCGGCTTCGAGGCGCGGTCCTTCGAGAAGGCTGAAAGAGTAATGGAGCACTTCGACGGGCCGGCCGAAGGCCGCCGTGAGCCTGCGCGTGAGACTGCCGTGCAGCCAGCCATATTCGAGGAGCAGCGAGAGTCCGGAATCCACGGCGACACAGAATACAATCACGACCAAAAGTATTCGCAGCCAGCGATGCACGCGCGGCGAGCCGGGAAAGCGCGTAGGGCCTCCCGCAGGGATGGGAGGTCCAGCGGACGGCGACGGAGACGTCATCGAAACGCGCGGCGGCATCAGTGCACCTCGCGGAACATGCGGCTCCATCGAGTCTCAGTTGGGAGATACAGCAGCGCCCTCGCGAGGTCCTGCAACTTTCGGGCAGGAGTGGATGGACTATATTCGTCGCTGATGGCGCGAATCGACCAGTAGATGACGAGCGGCCGGCCCACGATCGCATCGCGCGGAACAAAGCCCCAGTAGCGGCTGTCGGAACTGTGATCCCGATTGTCACCCATCACGAAATAATCATTGGGCGGCACCAGCAGCTCGCCGTGATGAACATCGTGGCGCAAGGCGTCCGTCCATTCGGGAGTGATTTCGGCGGCAATCAACAAAAGATCCCTGGGCGGAAAATCAAACATATACGGATCAGCGGCGGAAAGATCATGGACGGCATAGGGTTCGATCAGCAACTTGCCATTGATATACACCCGCTGGTCCGTGATACGCACGCGGTCGCCCGGCAAGCCAATCACGCGCTTCACGTAATACGGATGGTCCTCGTAGGGATATTTGAAAACGATGACGTCCCCGCGGCGAATCGGCCGATACGGCAGCAGGTGATCGTACCAAGTGCCACGTCCCCCGAAGATGAATTTGTTGACCAGGAGGTGGTCTCCGACAAGCAGCGTGGGAGCCATCGAAGCAGATGGAATCTTGAACGCCTGCACGATAAACGTGGTACCGAAAATGGCGATAATGATGGTGAGGAGCAGCGAGGTGAGGTAATCGCGCAGCGTTCCTTCGTCGTGGCGTGGCGCGGGTGCGGCAGGCTCTGATGCTTCGGGCGCTCCAACCGCTTCGGGCGCTTCAGCCATTCGAAGTATCCTGCGCAACGCCGTGCGTGCCGGGTTTCCCATCCTCCGCACGAAGCAAGTTGAGAGCTAATGCCGCCGCGGCCTGTTCGGCGAATTTTTTGCTCGGACCATCCGCTTCGGCCAGGGAACGGCCATTCGCGAGAACGCTGACTCGGAAGGTCTTGTGATGTTCGGGTCCCGTTTCGCGCACGACGCGGTAATCCGCGGGACGCAGGCCGCGGCTTTGAAGCCATTCCTGGAGCGCCGATTTGTGGTCGGGATCGGAGAGCAATTCGGCGGTCGCGAACGCCTCGCTCAACAGCGAACGCTCGACAAAGCTCGAGGCGGCATCGAATCCAGAGTCGCGGAAAATAGCGCCGACCACAGCTTCATACGCGTCGGCGAGCAGATTCTGTTTCTGGCGTCCCCCGGTTTTCTCCTCTCCGGGGCCCAGGCGCAAATGTTCTCCCAAGCCCAGCCGGCTTGCGGCATTTTCCGCGCTGACAGCGCTGACCAGGCGTGCTCGGGCTTTCGACAGATCGCCTTCATCCCATTTAGGAAAACGGGCGACGAGAACGCGGCTGACCGCGAGACCCAGGACGCTGTCGCCGAGGAATTCCAGGCGCTCGTTGCTGCGCTCATCGGAATTGAATATATGGGAGCGGTGCGTCAGCGCGCGCTCGAGCCATTCGATATTCTCGAATCGGTAACCGAGCTTGCCTTCGAGACTGCGCCGCTCCTCATCTGTCATGGGCAGAACCAGTTCTCAAACGAACATCTACGACTTGGGGGGCTGTAATTGCGTTGCGGCCTTGGCCTTCGATTCCGCCGCTCCTTGCTTGCAGCGATCCTGCAGCGAGGACTGGATCTGGCTACAGCTAGTGAAAGATTTTTCGGCGTCGGCGAACTTTTTTAACTGTTCCTGCACGACGCCGAGAACGAAATAATCGGTCGGATCCGGATGAGGATTTCCGCCGGTGGCCTGCGTCAGCTCGGCGGCGGATTGATCGAACTTGGATTCCCGGAAATACACCAGTCCCAGCCCGCTGTGCGCTTGCGCGATGGCACTGGCCTTGCTGTCGGCAAATTGCGCGTCCGTTATTGCCACGGGTTTCGGCAGAGTTGCCAAAATCTGGAGAGCGTGCTTTTCGTATTGCTCCGCCTTGGTGAGTTTTTCCGCAAACCCTGGCGCGTTGGGATTACCGCGCGGAATCACCCAGCCCACAAGCGTGAGCACGCTGACGTCATTCGGATTGAGCTGTAGAGTTTTGTCTGCCGCTGCGTACATTTTGTCCATATTGTGCGTCTCGAAATATGCGTTGGTAAGGCGCGAGTAGATAACCGGAAGATAGCGGCTCTGTGGGTAATTTTTCAAAAACGCTTCGCCGGCCTGGACTTGCGCGGTGAAGTCGGCAGGGGTCGCGGGCTTCAGGGAATAGAACGCTTGGTACGCGGCCTCTTCCTTCGGGTCGATTTTGGGGGCTGCTGGTGTTTGCGGAGCCGGATTCAGCAGCGACGGCCTTTTTGGTGGTGTTTGTTGCTGCTGGGATTGCTGCGCTCCCATCCCTTGCGCGCGAACTTGAGGCGCGATCGCAAGACATGCCAGCGCGGCGATGGCGAAAACTGTGATTCCCATTCGTTGTGTCATGGTTCGTTCTTTCCTCCGAATGAAGTACTTCCCCCCGGGAACTGAATGAGTTCAACCGGTAGTGGAAACTCGCAAATGTGATTATTGCTTCGGCGCCTTTGGCGGCGGCCGGTACGGCTTGTCAATACCCTGCTGGGCGGCGATACGCGTGGCTTCCGGCGCGCCGTTCACGGCCAGCGCCGCGCGATATTCATTGACGGCGGCTTCGCGGTCGCCTTGCAAGTCGCGGATGCGGCCCAAATACACATGCGACCATGCCAAAACATTGGGACTGGGCGCGGGCGGCGCATTCGATCCGGGCGCCGGAGCCCTCACAATCTGCTCGAAAAGATTTTCCGCCTTTTCTGCCTGACCTTGCAAGGCGGACGCAATGGCCAAACCGTAGAGCGCGCGCGGCTGGTCGGGATACTCGTTCAGAATGCCCTGAAACGTCGCGGCAGCTCCTGCGCCATCTTGCAACGCGATCTGCCGGTCGCCACGAGTGAACTCCTTTTCGAGCGGCGTTTCCGCGTCCGTGCCGACGTCCTCGCCTTGCATGCCCGCGGCCTGAACCTTCTCCGTCGCGGACGCGAACTGGAAACCCTGCAGACGCTGTTCTTCCTTGGCCACGTTGATCCCATCGACGAGCCGCGGGAAATACAAAGACATGGCCGGCTCGGCCTTCTCAAACACAATCAGTTGCTGATAGATCGGACGCACCAGAATGAAGCCGGTCTTGTCGTTTGCCGCGAGCGCGGATTCAACCTGATCAGCAGGCAGTTTGCGAACGCGAAGCTCGACCGCGCGGACCAGGCACTCGTCGAACAAGCCCACAAAATCATTTTGGAACGAAGAAGGAAGCTGCGGCGCACGGTTCGCCACATCCAGCAGCGCGCGCCGCGTGGAAATGTTCTGCTGATATTGGAGCGTCAGCGGATCCAAAAGGAAATGGAAAAAGGCGTGGCGAATATCCTCCAACGGCAACACGGGCCCAGGGCCGACGATGATGGCGTAATGATTCCCAATGTTGCGGAAATTGACTCGCTCCCCGACAAGCGGCTCGACCAAAACGGTGAACGTGCGGTCCCTGGGCGTTTGGATCTCGCGGAGATAGCTCGTGCTCTGAAACACGATCCGGCGGACGGGGCTTGTCAGACGATCCACTTCGCGGTCCACTTCAGGCTCGACGCTGGCCCATTCGCGGTCGAGATGCGCCTCCATGTAGAAATTCCCGAGAATTTCGCCGAAGCCGTCGATCGAAAGAACCGCCGGGGGCAGCTGATCATGCGTGACCATGTATCGGAATTTCGGAGGGGGTCCCGCGACCAGCGCAAACGACAGAAACGGTGAAAGCGTTTCGTCCGCGTTGACGAATTGATGCTTGGCGTAAAACTGCCGCATGGCATCAACCGCAGGTCCCTTCAATTGCAACAAACGCGCGCGCAGCGCCGCGTCCTCTGGATAAATATCGAGCGTATTGGAATTCGCGTCAAATCCCGCGGCGTCGAGCGCGCACATGGTCGCGAACAATTGCGGGCTGGTTTGAACGCTGATCGACTGGTAAGCGTTCTGCGCGCGAACGGGCGCTGGCCCGTCGGCGGCCATCCCGAGGCACACGACAGCGGCGAGAAAAGCCGGAGCGAGAAAACGGGCGCGAAGTTTTGGTTTCGTCATGCGTTTAACTTATTGATCGCACAAATGCCGCCAAGCGCTCGCGGCTGGGATGCGCGACCGCGGAGATGCCGTTGCTTATCGATGGCGCTGATATGAAAATCCCACTGTATCGGGCTGGATGGGCCGCGTCAAGAAAGGCGAGAAGATTCCAATCAGCCGCGCACGCGGATTTCACTGAAGCTGAGGACCACGCGGCCGCCCGCCGTGGGCCGGCCGAAATTCAACTCCGGGCGGAAGCGAGAGAAGATCAGGACCTGGTCAATTTGGTGCCGAATCGCCGGATCGTTCGGACCGGAAAGAATTGTGTAATCCGCGACCTGACCCTCGGCGTTGAGCGTCGCCTCGACGAGCAACACTCCGGCGCTGGAATAATTGCTGCTGCTGACGATCCCCGGCACCGGAAACGGCGCGAGGCTTTCCAAACGAGCCGGCTGAATTAAATCCGTCGGGAGGTCATTCGGGATGTTGCCGATGGGAATTCCGACGAACAAATTTTGAACGACGAATACAAATACGAGCGCCGCCGTCAAAAAACCGCCCGTGGCCGGCACAGCCAGCGGTTGTAGAATGTTTTCGAAGAAGACCCACGCCCGCGCGCGGAGCCGGTGAGGATCCTCTTGCTGCACTTGAATCCGGGAGGCCTGCACGCGAATGCGCGTGGCAAGATCGGCCGGCGGAGCGGTTGCCGTCGAGTCCGCCAGCACGCGCGCCAAACGCCGATAGCATTCAAGATCCCTGCGGCAGTCGGCGCACGAGTTCAGATGCGCGCGGACAACAGCGTGCTTCGAGGCCGAAACAGCGCCGTCCAAATAACCCGGCAGATGACGCCCGATTTCACGGCAGATCATTGACAGCCTCCGCGTCCGCGGTTCATTGCCATTGCATAGGAAGCCAAAGAAGAAGCTTCGTTCGATGCCGCGTGTGCGGGAGCGACGGCGGCGCGTTCGGAAGGGGTCTGAGCCGCGACCGCGTGAGGCGCTCCATGAGTGCTTTGCAAAACAGGTCCGAGAAGCTTTTTCAAAGCGCGCCGGCCACGCAGAATGCGCGTCTTCACCGTCGCAACGGAAATTTCCAGCACTTCGGCCACTTCCTCATAGGAAAGCCCTTCGAGGTCCCGCAAAATCACCGCGCTGCGGTATGCCTCGGACAATTCGGCGAGCGCGCCGCGCACGGCAGCCTGCGTCTCGCGCGCCGCAAGCTGTTCGAACGGTGTCGCCTCGAGGTCTTCGATTTCGATTGCCGCATGATTCTCGCTGGTCGAAATATCAATCGATACTTCGTTGCGCGAGTGCCGATGCCACCAGCGCCGGTGATTGAGCGATTCGCGCACCGCGATGCGGTACAGCCACGTCTTCAACGAGCTGCCGCGCCGGAAACCGTGAATCCCTCGAAAGGCCTTGAGAAAAACTTCCTGGGTGACGTCGGCAGCATCGCTGCGGTCCGCCAGAATGCCGTAAATCACGTTGTACACGGAGGCGTGGTAATACGTGACGACCCAATCAAAGGCCGTATCCGAGCCCGATTGCAGCTCGCTCACGAGCCGCGTCTCGTCTTGAATCCAGGATAGAGTCTGCGCTAAATCAGACATGCCACTTGCCGCCTATCCAGCTTGCCCGCTTCAGGGAGGGCTTGCCTGCCTCAAGCAGGCTTACCGCACCTGACCGAATCCCGGCCTGCCTTCCCGTCCGGCTGGCTTGCCGGTACCGCTCGTCCCTGGGAAAGCGCGTACTATCTTAGACACCGCGCCGGGCCATTCTGTTCCTTCGTTCCGACCCTAAGTTTAACAGAAAACAAGAGCCCGTCACAGCACATGCAAGGGTCGGGACGGAGACGCTCTTCCATCTTCCGGGCGGATCGCCATGACTACACTTAACTCCGTGTTGCATCTACAACGAATAGCGTATGGCTATTCCGGCGCATTGTGGCCATCGTGTAATTGACTTTGGGGGGGGCAGTGTCTTGACTCCGCGCGACTGTACACAGGCCCGGGCGAGCTTGTACGCGACGTCCAGCGTGAATAACATAAACCGCCCGTCGTGCGGTACCCCGCCAAGAGGCCGGTGACGCTATGGCGGCTGCGGAGACTTTGGTGCGGACCATCCGGATCCTCATCGTGGACGATCACGAAGTGATGCGCGGCGGATTGCGCTCCCTGCTGGAGTCGCGCCCGGAGTGGGAAGTATGCGGCGAAGCAGCCGACGGCCTGGAAGCCGTGGAAAAGGCCAAGCAGCTCAAGCCCGATGTGGTCATCCTCGATATTAACATGCCGGCCCTCAATGGCTTGGACGCCGCTCGCTTGATCAGAAAGCAAGTTCCTCAGCCGGAAATCTTGATTCTGAGCCGGTATGAGGCCTCGGAAATGCGGTCGGAAGCATTGCAGGCCGGTGCGCGCGAGTATGTCGCAAAGTCTCAGAACCTTGCGCGGGACTTGCTCGTAGCTATTGATGAGGTCGCGCGGCTGCGCTCGACCTCCCCTCGTACGCGGATCCTTTCCTCGGAGACGTCGCCAGACGGCGTTTCGCGCCCCGAAGTCGAGCCTGGAGCGAATTTCGGCAGCTCAAATCCAATCACTCGCGATCCCCGAGCCTAACCTCGTAATCCCCGACAAGCATCTTGATAGGCATTTGGAATGTTGCGCTGCGTCGGTTTGACGCTTCCCGCCGCGCAATGCTATAAAAGCTACTACACGTTTCCAACGGTGGGGCCGTGGCGCAGTTGGGAGCGCGCCTCGATGGCATCGAGGAGGTCGTGGGTTCGAATCCCATCGGCTCCACCAATTTCGTTGCATCGCGCGTCCTGCTGAACCGGGAGGGCCGTGGGTTCGAATCCCCGCCGCCCCTACCAAAACACCTGCTTTTCACAATTCGGTATGTTGCCGTGTGACTCGCCGCGGTTTGAATTACAACTTGCTAGATGGGTTGATTGTGCTCAGAATGTGGGCGTTTTCGCGCGAGATAAGGATTCGGCTGCCGAATCGGCGCTGGCGCGGCTGGCAAGGAGGATCGAATGTTGCATCTCGATACAGGCAACACTGGATTCATGATTTTGTGCACCAGCCTGGTGATGTTGATGACGCCGGGGCTGGCATTTTTTTACGGCGGGCTGGTGGGCCGAAAGAACGTTCTGGCCATCATGATGCAGAGTTTCGTTTCGATGGGCTGGACGACGGTCATCTGGTATTTGTACGGCTTTTCGTTGTGCTTCAGCGGTGATTGGCACGGGGTTATCGGAAATTTCCACGAGGTGTGCTTGCGGGGAGTCAATCTATCCACGGCATCTCCGAACAACACAATTCCTATGATGGTGTTCATCGCGTATCAAATGATGTTCGCGATTATTACTCCGGCGCTGATCTCCGGGGCGTTCACGAACCGCGTGACGTTCAAGGCGTACATGGTGTTCCTGACGGCGTGGCTGACGTTCGTTTATTTTCCGTTTGTGCACATGGTCTGGGGCGGTGGAATGCTGCAGCAGTGGGGCGTGAAGGATTTCGCCGGGGGAATCGTGGTGCACAATATCGCGGGCATCGCGGCGCTGGCTTCAGTGCTTTACGTGGGCAGACGCCGCAGCCGTGACCATGGCCCGCACAGTATTCCGCTGGTCGCACTGGGAACAGGGCTACTGTGGTTCGGATGGTACGGATTCAACGCTGGCAGCGAAATGCGCGTGGATTCGGTGACGGCTACGGCGTTTCTGAACACCGACGTCGCGGCCTCTTTTGCCGCGATAACGTGGCTGATCGTGGCGTGGGCGCACCAGAAGAAACCCAAGTTCCTCGGGCTGCTCACGGGCGCTGTCGCGGGACTCGCTACGATTACTCCAGCGGCCGGCTATGTTTCTCCGACGACCGCCGTGATCATCGGCGTCAGCGCGGGCATCATTTGCTATTACGCCGTGGAACTGAAAAATAAATTGCAGTGGGACGACGCGCTGGACGTTTGGGGCGTGCATGGCGTGGGTGGTTTTCTGGGCATCGTGCTGCTGGGGCTTTTCGCGGATCAGCGATTCAATCCCAGCGGCAGCAACGGGTTGTTTCATGGGGACTCCAGTTTCTTCTTCAAACAACTCGCCGCCGTGCTTTTCTCCTCGGCATGGGCGTTCATTTTCACGTATGGCATGCTGAAGGTGATCGATCGATTCACAGCCGTGAAGGTTGATGCGACGAGCGAGGAAGCCGGGCTGGATGAGTCTCTGCACGGCGAACACGCGTATGAGGAGTTTTAGGCAAAGGATACTTGCCGTTCGCCGAGCTGTATGAATTAGGAACGGGCGAAGAAAGGGCACGCCTCGCGCATCACGTTCGAGTCACTCGTCTTTCAGTTTTTCCTATTCTACGGCTCGGATCGCTCGCGCTGTTTCTGTGTACACAGAAGTTCCGATTCCATCGGCTCCACCAATTTCGCAAACGTGTGCCGCAGCCCTGTCTAATATCTTGCGGACCGGACCCTTTTTATCGTGCGCTTGTTTTGAAAGAGGCTGCCGCATCCTCGGCTCGGTCGTAGACTTCGAACACCGTCAGCAGCCTTGTAATTTGCAGCATGTCGCGCGTGCGCGTGCTGAGGTGCGCCAGCTTGATGCCTCCTCCGGCATTTTGCGCCGTTGAGTAAAGACCAACCAGCGTGCCGAGGCCGCTGCTATCGATGTACGTAACGCCGCCAAGGTCAAGCACAACGCTTTTCGAGGTGGCGAGCAATCCCTTTACCAATTCGCGCAAGTGCGCTGACTCTTCGCCCAACACAAGCCTTCCAGAGCATTCCACAATCGTGGCGTCACCATGCGTGCGAGCCGTGGCGTGTAGCGTCATAGCGAACCCCCATTTCAATCCACCACATCGTAAGCCAATCATCCACCGCTCCGGGCGTTTATCTGAACCAGTTATATCCGATAGTGAACAGAACGCTCGCGTTCAGCCCCGGATTGAATGTCCCCAGGCTGGCATTTGAGTGGTGCACGAACTGAATTTCAAAATCCCACGCGCGTTTCGGGCGCGTAAAAACGTGAAAACCAAGCGCGCCCTGCGGCGTAAAATTCACATACGAAGTATTTCCTGCCGGCACATTCGACGCCGTGAATAAAACGCCGCCGGCAATTAAGGCATACGGCGCAATTTTATGGTTGCTCGTAAAATTCCATTTGAAAATCACCGGCTTGAAGCTGGCGCCATACACCGTTCCTCCCGGCTGCATCACCAGATACAGCGGCATGAAATCGCCGGCCAGTTCGAAATTCCCGCGCGCCCATCCGTGAAGATGTTCTCCTGTCAAAACTCTGCCGACTCGCGCGCCTGCAATTAAGAATTGTGTGCTCGACGCATGTAACAAACCCGTGCCGCCGCCGGCAAATGGCTCGAACTCCCACGTTCCCCGCGTCAACGACTGCGACGGCAAGCCCTGGGCGCGCGCGAGCGGCGACGCGACACACGATACAACGCAGCCTCCCAGCAGCAGCATAACTGTCCGAAATAGAAGTTTCATTCACCACCCGTGATCGAAAAAGATGGAAAAGCTTCTTGCAGCACGACAGCCTAGCAATTCCCCGCGGAATGTGCAAAACGCGCTCGCATCCTTGCAACGCCGACTTTCGCTCATCGCCTCTCAACGCCAACAAATTTTCTGTGGACAGCGATGCTTTCGGCTAAAATACGCGGCCTATGGCCAAAATTACTTTTTTCGGAGCGGTTGGCACGGTCACGGGTTCAAAATATCTGGTCGAGGCGGGCGGCAAGCGTCTGCTCGTCGATTGCGGGCTGTTTCAAGGCGCGAAAGCCTTGACGCAGCGCAACTGGGATCGCCTGCCGGTCGATCCCGCGACGATCGATTGGATCGTCCTGACGCACGCGCACATAGACCACACGGGTTATTTGCCGCGCGTCGTTCGCGACGGTTTTCGCGGGCCGATCTACGCCAACGCCGCAACGCGAGAGCTTTGCGAGTTGCTCCTCACCGATTCCGCGCATTTACAGGAGGAGGATGCTCTCTACGCAACGAAGAAAGGCTACTCGAGCCACAAGCCCGCGCTTCCTCTTTACACCGTCGCTGACGCGCAGGCCGCGCTCCAGCGCTTTCAGGAAATTCCGCGCAAGGATCCGTTCACGATCAGCCCGCAGTTCACCGTGAAGCCGACGGACGCCGGCCACATTCTTGGCTCATCATCCTTGCAGATCACCATCACGGAAAATGGAAAATCCAGCGTCGTTGTTTTTTCTGGCGACGTGGGCCGTTACAACCAGCCGATTCTAAATGACCCCGAACCCATCGCGAAGGCCGACTACATTCTTTGCGAATCGACTTACGGCGACCGCGACCATCCAAAGGACTCGCCCTACGACGCCATCGCGGCGATCGTGAACCGCGTCGTCAAGCGCGGCGGCGTAATCGTGATTCCCGCGTTCGCCGTGGGACGCACGCAAACTTTGATGTACATTTTGCGCCAGCTCGAGGAGCGCCAGCAGATTCCGAAATTGCCCACGTATATCGACAGTCCCATGGCGATCAACGTCACCGGCCTGTACGTGCGCCACAAGGAAGACCACAGCCTGCAATTCACGCGCGAGGAGCAAACCGGCAATCGCGATCCGCTGAACGTGCACGAAGTCCACATGACGCGCACGCCACAAGAATCAAAGCAAATCAATAGCGTCGTCACGCCATGCATCATCATGTCCGCGAGCGGCATGTGCACCGGCGGACGCATCCTGCATCACCTCGCTCGGCGATTGCCCGATGCGAAAAACGCAATCATCCTTGCCGGCTACCAAGGCGACGGAACGCTCGGACGGCATTTGCAAGAAGGCGCAAAAGTCGCGCGCATTCACGGCCAGGACATTCCTGTGCGCGCGGAAATCACCGAAGTCAGCCAGTTTTCCGCGCACGCGGATCGCGGCGAACTAATTCGCTGGCTTTCCGGTTTCACGGCGCCGCCCAAGCAGCTTTATCTCGTTCACGGCGATCCTCCCGCCGCGCAAGCGTTCCGCGGCACGGTGCAACAGCAATTGCACTGGCCCGTCACCGTGCCCGCGTATCTCGATTCCTTCGATCCTCTGGCGTGAGATTCACACGTTAAACGTGTTGCTTCTGCTGCCCATGTCCCGCCAGCGATTTTCGCTGGCTGACATGAGGCATTTGCACTTTGGCGCGGCAGCCTGCCCGCGCACGCAGGGGATTTCTCCACCGTTGTGCGCCTCGTTTTTGGAAAGCCCCAACCCCAGTAAACGAAATTCAGAACAGGAATTCAGGGTGGCTATTTGCGGCGCAGTTTCGCAAGCCGCCGCGATGCTTCCGCCAGCGTGGCTTCTTTCTTGCAGAACGTAAATCGAAGTTGTTGCGCGCCGTCGGCGGAATTGTGGTAGAAGCTCGAACCCGGCACGGAGGCGACGCCGATTTCCTTCACCAGGTACCGCGCGAATTCCACATCATTCGCGAATCCAAACGCGGAAATATCCGTCATGATGTAATACGCGCCGCGCGGCGTGAAGCACTGAAAGCCTGCTTCGCCTAAAATTCCAAGCAGCCGGTCTCGCCGCTGCAAATAATCGCTCGCCAATTGCTGGTAGTACGAATCCGGAAAACGCAGCGCGACCGCGCCCGCTTCCTGCAATGGCGCTGCGGCGCCCACGGTGAGAAAGTCGTGCACCTTGCGAATCGCCGAGCTTACTTCCGGCGGCGCGATCGCCCAGCCGACGCGCCATCCCGTCACGCTGTACGTCTTCGACAGCGCGTTGATCGTAATCGTGCGCTCGCGCAAACCCTCGATCGTCGCAGCCGAAATATGCGTCGCGCCGTCGTAGAGCATGTGCTCGTAAATTTCATCCGTAATCAAAAACGAATTGTGCCGCACGCACAGATCGCGAATCGTTTCCATCTCTTCGCGCGAGAAAACCTTGCCTGTGGGATTATTCGGCGTATTGAGGATGATGGCTTTGGTTTTGCTTGAGAATGCTCGCGCCAATTCCTCCGCGTCGAACGACCAATCCGGCGCGCGCAGCCGCACGAAACGCGGCGACGCCCCGCTCAAAATCGCGTCGGGTCCATAATTTTCGTAGAACGGCTCGAAGACCACCACTTCATCGCCGGGATTGATGATGGCCATCATCGCCGCAATCATCGCTTCCGTCGAGCCGCAGCAAACCGTGATTTCGCGCTCCGGATCGATCGTCAGGCCCTGCGTGAGCTGAAATTTCTCCGCAATCGCATTGCGCAGCGATTTCGCTCCCCACGTGATCGCGTATTGATTGATGTCGCGCGTGATCGCGTCGCGCCCCGCCGCCTTGATTTCCTCGGGCGCGCCAAAATCCGGAAAACCCTGCGACAAATTCACGGCATTGTGCGCCAGCGCCAGCCGCGTCATTTCGCGGATCACGGATTCGGTGAACTGCGCGGCCTTCTCTGAAAGCCGCGCATCCCCCGAAATGCGTCCCGCCGCAACAGGATTCATCGCCTGCCTCCGCTGAGTTCCCGGTAAATGGTCGCGTTGCGCATCACGATTTCCACGTATTGCCGCGTCTGCGTGAACGGAATCGACTCGACAAATTCAGGAAGCTCGGCATAATTCTGCCCCGTTTGCCACAGCGTCACGCGATCCTCGCCCGCATTGTACGCCGCCAGCGCCGCTTCCGCACTGTGGAAACTCTTCAGTAAATCGGACAGATAAACCGTGCCCAATCGCAGATTGTACACCGGGTCGAAAAGGCGCTCCTCCGAATATCGCAGGCGCAGACGGTGCGCGAGCGGCCGCGCCGTCTTGGGCAGCAGTTGCATCAAGCCAAATGCATTCGAGCTTGAATGCGCGTTCTTTTCAAACGCCGATTCCTGCCTCACAAGCGCCGCAACCAGCATTGGATCGAGACGCTCCCTCCGCGCGGAAATGCGAAGCTCTCGCGCGTACGGCAGGGGAAACGAAAGCTTCCAAACCTCGCGCGGCGCATCGGCGAACGGCCGCGATTCCAGCTCGGGATAAATCGCGCGCAGAGCGACAATCGCGCCGCCGTAGTGCTCCGCATTGGTCGCCGCGCGCGCAATGGCCAGTTCGAGCAGCGGCAATTGCGTCGCGTCATACGCGGCGCGCAGCTCCAGCATCGCGGAATCATCAAATGCAATTGTCTCCAGCGCGACGCTCCGCTGCACCCACGGCAGCGCCTCGGGCGCTTCCCCGCTATCCATTTGGAGACCGGGCGCCAGCGGCGCAATCACATCGAGAAGCGGAATCGCCGCAACCGGCCCGCGCCGCAGCGCGCGAAGCTGCGCCGCCGCGTGGATCGTGAAATAATTATTCGCATAGCGCTGCTGCAATTTCTGAAAATACGCCCGCGCTTCGGCTTTCTGCCCCGCGACCTGCGCCAGGCGTCCCAGCCAGTACAGCGCGTCCGGCGTGTAGGCCGAATTTGGATAGCTTGTCAGGAAGTTTGTAAGCAAGCTCGCGGCATCGTCGCGATGCCCCATGTACGACGCCCACAGAACGCGCCATTGTGCGTCCATTGCGTCGGCGCTTTGCGGAAAACGATCGACAACCTGCTGGTAATATTTCGCGGCGTCATCACGATCGAGCTTCACCCAGTAATAATTGCCCGTCGCGAAAAGCGTGCGCTCCGTCCAGGCGCTCTGCGGCGCGCGCGCAACGGCCTGCGCCACGGTCGCAAGCATATTCGTCTCGTCGGTCGCCGAGCGATACGCTTGCGACAAATAATAAAGCCTCTCGGCGTCAACCTCCGGCGTTTGCAATTGCAATGCAGCGAGCGGCGCGGCGTCGCCGCCAAGCTGCACGCGGCACTCCGCGATCCGAAGCTGCGCCAGCTCCTGGTCAGGGCCCGCGAGTCCCGCAAGCACTTCGCCATACGCGACCTCCGCGTCCTGCCACTGGCGCGCGTGAAACAGTATCCCTGCGCGCGCCAGTTGGTCCGCAACGGTGGGCTTCGGAAACGCCGCGCCCAGCACGTCCTGAAAATAAATCACCTTCTCGCCTGCTTCCGCCGCCGATGAGCTCAACGGAAAATGATCGTACACGGCGAGGTAATCGCCCGCTGCGGCAAGTTTATCGCCGGCCTGTTCCTCCGCTTGCGCGCGCAGAAACAGCAGCTTGGGATTTTTGTCGATGTTTTTCGCGGAGGCAAATGCCGTAAGCGCGCTTTGCGGTTGGTTCGCGGCGATGGCGGCCTCTCCCAGCGCCTGGAGCGCCAGGCCGCGCATCACGCTTTGCGGATAAGCGGCCCGCAAACTTTCGAGCTGGTCGAGCGCACTGGGAAGATTGCCCATGTTGCGGTCCACCTGCGCGCTCCAGAATAAAACTTGATCGCCCAGCAGCGTTTCCGGCTTGGCTGCATCGAGCCACCGCCGCGCGTCCGCGTAACGCGCCTGATTGTAGTCGTAATACCCAAGAGCTAGCGCCGCGCGCGCGCCCAGTTCTTCTTTCGCGTAACGTCTCGCGAACGCCGCCAGCCGCCGGTACGCCGCGCCAGGCTTTTTCTCTTTTTTCAGCGCCCGCGCCAGCACCGTAAGCCGTCGTGCCTCCGCCGCGAATCGCGATGCCCGCACCGCTGCCGCGTGTTTTGCGGCGCGCTGCGCTGCGACGGCCTTCCTCGCCGCAATCCGCTCCTTCCGCGTTTGCGCGAGAGTCCTGGTTTGCGCAGCGGCCCCACTCGCACCCAGAGACACGAGCATCGCCAGCGCAACGCAAAGCGCGCATGACGTAACCGCGATCCTTTTCGCGAAAAACGAATTAGCGGCGCAGCACCGGCGAGGGATAGGGATATTCTCCGAGGGCTTCCGGATCGCCGCCCGCCAAAATCTCCACCATCCAGTGATGGAAATAATCCACCGGCTGATCAAGAATTTTTTGGAAGCGGCGGTCATATTCTTTTCGGGCCTTGTCAATTTCGCTCCGCAGACGCACGCAAATATCCTTTTGCTCGCAGCCTTTGCGGACGTCTTCCGGCCTCAACATTTTGATGTCTTGCATCGAAACTTTGGCGACGCGATTCGCGCGCTTGTGCAAATCCTGCTCGTCTTTCGGCAGCGCGGCCACATCGAACGCGGCCGGCTCAGCCGCGACGACAACTTCGGGACCGGATTCTTCAACAGTGACCTCTGCTTCGCGGCTAACCTCTTCGTGATACTGCGTCGCAGCTTCCGCGGAGGGATCTTCCGCGTGTGGCGCTTCGCGCGGCTCTTCGGGCACGGCCTCAGCCGGAGCAGAAGCCCTCGCGTTCGCGACAGATTCTTCAGTCGCGCCCATCGGCGCGGGAATCGCCCGCGCAGGCTGCGCTTCCGCAGGCTCAGGTTGCGCCACCGTCACGCCAACCGCACGCGCATCCTCGGCATCGTCCGCGCCAGAAAGCTCGCGGTCGCGCCGCTGCATCGCATTGACGACGAAGGACGACAATACGGACAGGCTCGCGGACAATGACGCCGCTGTGGACTGCGCGCGCAGCATCGCCGGCAGCGTGTTCGTTGGCCGCGTGGAAGAACACGCCGAAACCAAATCCGCGAACGCCTGCTGCATTTCCTCGAGCGTCCGCTGGAGCGGCGGCAGGTTGTCGCGCACCGCGCGCGATACGGCTTCTTCCAGCGCGCGTTCCCGGGCTTTTTGTGCATCACTCATGACGCAAGGATGCCCCCCGACGCGATTATGGAAACGCGCGCAAAAAGTGTCAACACGCATTCCTGCCGCGAGTTCCTTACTCACGACAGGCGCCGTCTCTTCGCATTGCCAAATAGCCGCCCGAGTGCGGCCTTTTGCCCGGCGGTTCTGAACGGCCTCTATTTGCTCTTCGCGTGCGGTTTGATGAGCTGGTCCAGATAATCCGGCGTGCCCGCGATGCGCACCAGGTGCGGATAGCGTTCGCCGCCGTGATAGTCAATCGCCACTGTCTTGTAATAATCCTCGTCGACGACCAACAGCTTGATCGGCTGCGAGCTCGACTTGCTCGCTTTAATCGCATCCTCGAGAATTTCCGGCGTAAAAACGCGGCCGTCCACGCCCGCTACTTTCATGCCCGCCGTGATTCCCGCGTTGTAGGCCGGGCCATTCACGATCGAATCGCCCACCATGCCATCTCGTTCAACGCGCAACCCGATCGAATAGGCATCGCTCGGATTTCCGCCGCGCAGCCCTTTCATCGGCGGCTGATCGTTGAACACCACTTTCCATCCCGCATTCTCGATTCCGCCGGTAGGCGCTTTGGGCGAAAGCGAAGTGAGCTTCTCGTGCAAAAATCCCGCCCAATTGTAGGGCACGACCTGATTGAGCGCGCTCACAACGTCATTGAACGTGTAGGTTTTCAACTGCGGCCCATTGTTCGGGCCGCCGTGGAACAGATGGCAGAAATCGTCGATTGATTTCGCGCCGTGGCTCTGCTGATGAATGATGGTCGCCACGTCGAGCCATATCAGGTCGCCTTCGGGATAATAATCCGCTCCGCGTTTCCAGTTTCCCCAACCTCGTCCGCCACGTAGTCCGGGTATTCCCGTTGCGGTGTCCTGAAGATCGCGCCAAGTGCGCCCTGGAGTTCCCGGCCCGAGGTCCGCGGCGACGCTGGCCAGATATTCGTGATATTGCTCCGGCGTCCACAAACCGCTGCGCGCCGCGAGCATCGGCCCCAGGTAATCCGTCAATCCTTCGTAGACCCACAACAGATCATCCTGCATCGGCGTCTCGAAATCCGGCGTGGCCAAATCCGCGGGCCGGCGGAATTTGCCGTTCCAGGAATGCATGAATTCGTGCGAGAGCAAACCGCCCATCATCATTTCCGCATTCGGCCCGATTGCGGCGCGCTCCGGCAACCGGCTGTCATTCGATTCATGATGTTCGAGGCCGAAATGCGCGACGTGATCGCTCAATGTGAACAGAAAATGGTAATCGCGATAGTGCCGCGTGCCGAAAAGCGCGCCTGATTCCGCGACCAGGTTCGTCATTTTCTTGATGGCATCGGGACTGATGTTCAGCGCCGCTTCGCTGTCCGCGGCGATGTCAAGCTCGTGGTGAATTGGCTCGCCCGGCGGCGTGATGTCGATCACGCGATAATATTCCCCGGCGCTCACGGGCGAATCCACCAGCCGGTTCAATGCCACGGGCTTGAACGTGATTTCGTTTCCCGCGTGACTCGCGATCGGCAGCGGCGTGCCGAATTTCCATCCCTTCGGCAGAATCAGTTTCGGCGCATACGTAATGTCCTTGACCGGCGCGCCCGAGGGATACAGCACGTTTTGATTCCAACTGATCACCGCAAGTTTATCGGTCGATGAGGCGCCGCCAGAGTACGGCCCATTCGTCGGCTCAATGTACTCGAAGCTCACATCGAGATGCGAAGCGCCCGCGGGGACATTCACGTGAAACGTGAAAACGTCCAGCTTGTCGCGCTGCCAGGGAATCGGCTTTCCGTTCGCCGCGAATTTCAAATCGGCGACATTCGAGATTGGCCCATCCGGCGCGTGCTCGCCGGGAATCCATTTCGGGTAGTAAACGGTCAAAGGGCCGGCGTGAACCGGCATCACCATGTGCGTCCGCACGATTCCGATGGGGACTTGGGAGGCGTCCACGGTCAGTTGAATCGTTCCGTTGGACTGCGCGAGCAGCGCGGGCGCAGCGATCATGAAAAACGCGGCGAGAAATACTATAAAACGATAATGCAATCGGTTCATCGGCTGGCTCCTTAATTCAGTAAAAATAATTTTGCTTTTGCTTCTTCCCAGCAATGCGCATGGGAAACCACGAAAATAATTAATCGCACTTCACCCTGAAAACACTCAGACGCGCAAGAGAGGGCGCGGGTTTCCGCGCGCATCATACCCCCAAACAACCCTGGCTCCCAAACAACCCTGGCTTCCAAATGTTCCGGCTCCCAAACAGTCCGTTCTCCCAAACGTTCGGACTCCCAAATTTATAAATGGCGCAAGGCGAGGAGACGAAAAGTGGATTTTTGTACCGATTAGAACTGGGGCGTGGTGTTTGTTTTGTGCAAGTTACATGCGATTCTAATAATTTGTTGTACCGATTAGAAATTGCTGTGGAGGCCGGCGAATCGCTGGGGGCTTCTGCCTGCCCGTGCTCGGATGACGCTGCGATCCACTGCTGGACGGTATCAGAAATGGCGCGCGGGGGCGAAACGAAAAACCGCTTTTTGTACCGATTAGAACTGGGGCCTAGCGTGTGTTTTGTGCAACTTACTGGCGATTCTAATAATTTGTTGTACCGATTAGAAATTGCTGGGGAAGGTCGCGTGGGGCTGGGGACTTTTGTTTGCGGGCTTTTGGACTGCGATGCCGTTGCTGATTGCGCCAAACTGCTAACCTCGAGAAAAGCTCCTTCGTTCGTCAGGATAGACTAGCACAACAGAGGGGGATTTGTCAGAAGCGGCTGTCTGTAAGAGGGACGGAGCCGGGAGGGCGCTCACGAACCGAGCGAGGGCAACCCAGAGAAGAGGAAAAGAGCCGGCGAGACGCCGGCGCTACCGAAAACGCTCTGCTTTGGAGAGAAGGAGAAAAGAGCCGGCCCCTTGAGGCTCGCGGTAGACGGAACGCCCTTCGCGTGTGCTCAGGACTGGTCGGCGCTACCGAGAGTGCGCTCTGCCGTGTTAAAATAGAATGGAGTCAGTACCAACGGGGGCGAAACGGTTTCGACGGAGGCTGTCGCGGCCCGAAGGCATGCCGGGCGCCACCTGCCCGCAATCGGGTGGAACAATACAACTGCCAATACGCAGTTGGCTCTCGCAGCCTAATTAAAAACTAGGCAGCGCGTCTCCCCTCGCGGCGCCCACGCGCGAGGATCGAGGCGTCACATAGTGGGCTGGCTGGCGCGTTTCGGCCCGCAATGCGCCGGCGAGATCATCGGGCTAGTTGGCTGCGTTTCTTGCCCGCTCTAAGCGCGGCTGGCGAACACGCGGATGGCCGCAAGGCTAGGCCGCACCGGAACAGGCTAAGCATGTAGTCTTTCGGCTACAAGGCCTCTCGGACGGGGGTTCGACTCCCCCCGCCTCCAAGATTTAGCGAAGCGAGATCTTGTCCTGAGCGCAGCCCGTATTGTGGGCGAGCCGAGGGGCAAAGGCGCATCATGTTCTTCTGCTACATTCTTCGCTGCGTTGATGACTCATTTTACGTCGGCGTGGCTGAAGATCCCGCGCGCCGCTGCCGGGAACACAATCAAGGAAAAGGAGCGGCGGGGGCACCGACAGGTTTCAGTACCTAAAGAACGGCTTGGTGGTGGCGGAGTTCTCGTTCGGGCAGGGTGAAAAGGCCGCCCGCGAGGATTGGGCGGCCTTTTCGTTTTGCAGTCAGAGCCGTTGTTTGCTTTACTGGCAGCCGGAAACCTTGAACGACGCCAGCCGCGTGCTCCAGTTGAACGTGCCGTTGGTCTTCAGGTATTCGGACGCATACCAGAACGTGCAGTCGTCCGAAGGGTCAATCGCAATGCTCGAATAATCGCCCCAGCGGCTCAGGTTGGGAAGCTGGGAGCCGCTGCCGTTAATGATGGTTTGCTCTGGCTCGAGCGTGCCGAGAGGATCGCCCGGCACCCGCAAGGCAAAGCGAATCGCTGGAGGCATTGAGCCGCTCGAAACGCTGTAGCCCACGGCCATATCGCCCAATTTGTCTTCTGCAATGCTGCCCATCCAACGGAAATTCGAATCCGGCGACCACGTGCCCTGCTGATTGACCGTCGCCGCGCCGTTCGGATTCCGAATCTCGTACCACCGCACGCCGGTGTGGCCCGATCCGGGCTTTCGAGTTGCGCCGACCTGCACGGAATGGTTCACCACCAAAGAGTCGAAACCGAGCGTGCTGAAGTTGCGATATGCCAAGCGATACATCAGGCGGTCGCCGAGTGAATCAAGCTTCTGCTTGGTGGACGCCTGGGGAACGCAGGTGCCGCCGCCGCAGGCCTCACTAAAGGACGCCACGCTGAGCACCGTTGGGCCAGTGAACGTTGAATTCGAGGGTGTGGTGAAGTCCGCATGGAACTTAAAGAGGTTCAAGACATTGGTGCCGAAGTTCAGGAAGAAATTCGGCTCGCCGGATGCCGGCGCGGTCGAACCGTCGAGATCGGAAGGCAGCAGGCTCGCGACGCTCGAACTTTGTTGGAAGCAGATCTGCGTTGCCGAAGCGCCTGCAAGCATCGAGCTGCGATCGAATGCGCACGCACGCGCTCCTACGAACGAATTTCCGCTGAACATGTTGAAAGATGCGTAGTAGCCGTCGGGCCACACGCCGAGCTTCGGATAATCGGGAAAATTCGGCATCGCGAATTCATACCGGTTGTACGTCCCTGTTGCGTCCGAAGTGGTGGAAACCGCCAAGCAATAGGTGAACGGAGTCTCGAACACCGGCTGCGCGAATATCCATCTTCCCGCAGCCTTGTCATACTGGATGATGGGGTCACCATCGTCGTGAGCTTCGCATTGTCCGCCAAAGCCCGACCAGATGGCGTTGCCCGCAATCGGGCCTTCCACGACGCTGCCTGTGGATTTGTCGAATACAGCGAACGATAGATTCACCCACTCGACCACCTGCGTGGCGCCCACCGAGGCATTTGTGTCTGGCGGCGCGCAACAGTCCGTGGACGAACCCTGCGGTCCAGTGAAGCCCACTCCCACGCCGTCGAAATTCAATCCCGATGTAATTGCTGCCTGCGCAGGGATGGGAGCTGTCTGGAGCGCGGGGTCGGGCTGACTCGATATCGATTTTACCGGGAACGGATGACGCAGTGGAATCGTGCGGTGCTCGATGGCTTGCACCGGCATGCGGATCTCGCGCAGCGGCGGCGAGACATCATGATGTATATCGCGACTCACTTCCATCACGGGATAGTTTTGCGACGCCACGGGAGGGCCGGAAAACAACAGAAAACAGGCTAGTCCAACCACCGCAGAAAACAGAATCGCTATTCGAATCTTCATGGGCGCTCCTTCGCAGAAATTTGTTGTTCATCTAGCTATCTACAACTTGAAGCAACCTAGCAAGGCGTTAGTTTAATTGCAAGCTAAATTTTCTTCACAATTATGCCAAGGGAAGGTTTGCGGGCCACAAGCATCAGACGCGGCTGTGCTCCGGTCTGTGCTCCCGCGGCAATTTTCAGACATAACGCTGCAGCACCGTGAACGACGCGGTGAGCGACGAACGCCAGCACGCTCCTTTCGCCCGAACTCTGGTATCGTACCGACTTCAGGGGTTGAAACCCTGACGGAAGGACAGCGCCTACGGCGGGGATAAATCCCCGCCCTGCGAAAGTCCCGGCCGCTTTCAGCAAGGTGTTGACGACGACTTAATCCCCTCGGAGGTAATCGCGTCCATGAACGAACCCATCGGATTCATCGGCCTGGGCCATATGGGACTGCCCATCGCGGAAAATTTGCTTCGCGCGGGCCATGCGCTGAAAGTTTTTAACCGCACGGCCTCAAAAGGGTCCTCTGTGGTTTCGGCTGGCGCGCGATCGGTGGCTTCCGCCGCGGAAGTTGCGACGCGAGGCGGAATTGTCGTGACGATGCTGGCTGATGATGGCGCGGTCGACGCGGTTTGCGGCGGCAGTGATTCGTTTGTCGAACGCCTCGGCAGCGGAGGGATTCATATCTCGATGAGCACGATCTCGCCAGCGACTGCGCGCCGGTTGGCGAAGGAACACGCGAAGCACAATGTCGCATACGTTGCTGCGCCGGTTTTTGGCCGGCCGGAAGCGGCCGCCTCGCGGCAACTTTCCATTTGCGTTTCAGGGCCTGCTGACGCAAAAAAGCGCGTCGCGCCGATCCTCGCGGCGGTCAGCCGGGCCGTTTCTGATTTTGGCGAGGATGCGGGCGCGGCGAACGTGGTGAAATTGTGCGGAAATTTTCTGCTGGCTGCGGCAATTGAAGCCATGGCTGAAGCGTTCACGCTGGCGGAGAAAAACGGGATTGACCGCAAGCTGGCGGCCGAGACGCTGACGCAAACCCTGTTCCCGTGCCCGGTGTATCAAGGCTACGGGAAGCGCATCGCGGAAAATATTTATGAGCCTGCGGGATTTCGGCTGGCGCTCGGGCTGAAGGATATCGGTCTGGTTTTGCAAACGGCGGGATCGTCACCGATGCCTATGCCGCTGGCGAGTTTGCTGCGCGACCGCTGGCTGGGGGCCATGGCGAAGGGACGCGAGAACCTGGATTGGTCGGCGGCGGCGCTGGGCGTCGCGGAAGACGCCGGAATCACAATCGCGCGCACTGTATAGCCGGCGGCTCCGCAGCATGAGATGGAGACGCGATTTTTTTCGGGGAAACGCGCCGTAAAGAATTCGCGTCACAGTAATAGTCGCGCAATTCGCCGCGAAAAAATCGTGATATAGTACGGGTTCAACCGAATTGTAGACAACTTGGGGTCCAGGGAGAAGAAATGGCATCGAAAAGCGGGCGGGCTGTTGCCGAACTCGAAACGGAAAGGTCCGAAAATGGCCGGAAGGACGAGAACGGCCGCGAGCTGATGCTCGGGCTTTACCGAATGCTGGTGAAGTGCCGGATGTGCGACGAAAAAGCGCGCATTCTATTTCGCCAGGGCAAGTACGCGGGGAATTTTTATTCCGGCGTGGGCCAGGAAGCGACGGAGGTCGGCGCAGCGTATACGCTGCGCGAAGACGACTGGATCGCGCCCTCGCATCGCGATTGGACGTCGAACATCATCAAGGGCGCGCCGCTGAACCTGTGCTTCGCGCAACTTTTCGGAAAGGCCACCAGCCCGGATCGCGGCAAATCGACTCCGGCGCACATGGGCTATCCGCCGATTCACACGATCACGCCGGCGAGCAGCATCGCGGGGCAACTCGCGGTGGGGACGGGCGTGGCGTTTGGACTGAAAAAACTGGGGCGCGATACGGTGGTGGTTTCGTTCTTCGGCGATGGAGCGACAAGCTTGGGCGGATTTCACGAGGCGCTGAATTTTGCGGGCGTTCACAAGCTGCCGATTGTTTACGTTTGCCAGAATAATTTGTGGGCCGAATCGGTGCCGCTGCGGCTGCAAACGGCGCTGAAGGATTTGGCGGATCGCGCGAAGGCATATGGGTTCCCCGGCGTGGTGCTCGATGGCAATGACGTGCTGGCGGTGTACGACGCCGCGACGAAAGCGATTGCGCGAGCGCGAGCGGGCGATGGCCCGACGTTCCTCGAATGCAAGACGTATCGCTGGTATGGGCACTCGGAAATCGATCCGGCCAAGTACCGCATGAAGGAAGAAGTAGAAGCATGGAAGAAACGGGACCCGCTGGTGCTGTTCGAAAAAGTTCTCCGCGACAAGAAGCTCCTCACCGACGAATCGAAAGACAAGATCGCAAAAGAAACCACGCAGGAAATCAATGAAGCCGTCGAGTTTGCCGAGCAGAGCCCGTATCCGGATGCTTCGGAGCTGGCGGATCATATTTGGGCACAGGAATAAACAGGAATAAGCGGGTCTGGGCACAAGAATAAAAGGGGATCGCGAAAACATGGCACGCAATATCACGATGATTGAAGCCATCACGGAAGCGATGGCGCAGGAAATGGAGCGCGACGACCGCGTGTTCGTGATGGGCGAAGATATCGGCCTGTCGGGCGGCGTCTTCAAGGCAACGGCGGGACTCTACGAGAAATTCGGCGAGGAGCGCGTGCTGGACACGCCGCTCGCGGAAGGAAACATTATCGCGTCGGCGATTGGCGCTTCGATGGTGGGGCTGCGGCCGATTGCGGAGATTCAGTTCGCGGACTTCATCACGCCGGCGATGGAATCGCTGGTGCAGCAGGCGTCGAAGATTCGCTATCGCAGCGCGGGCGGATATGGCTGCTCGCTGACGGTGCGCATCTGCTGCGGCGGGGGAACGGGCGGCGGATTGTATCACTCGCAGGAAAATGCGTCGTGGTTCGTTCACGAGCCGGGGCTGAAGGTGGTGATGCCGTCGACCGCGTATGACGCGAAGGGCCTGCTGCTGGCGGCGATTCGCGATCCGAACCCGGTGCTCTACTTCGAGCACAAAAAACTGTACCGCACGGCGAAGGGCGACGTGCCCGACGGCGATTACACGGTGCCGATTGGCAAGGCGGAAATTCGGCGCAAAGGGCGCGACATGACCATCGTCACGTACGGCTACATGACGACGTTGTGCCTGGAAGCGGCGGAGCAGATGTCCAAGAACGGCGTGGAAGCGGAAGTGATCGATTTGCGAACGCTCTCGCCGCTCGATAAAGACACCGTGCTCGATTCCGTGCGCCGGACGAGCAAGTGCCTGGTGGTGCACGAAGACAAGAGGACGCTGGGCATCGGCGGAGAAATTTCCGCGATCATTGCGGAAGAGGCGTTCGAGGATTTGGACGGACCGATTGTGCGCATCACCGGTCCGGATATTCCGGCGATTCCGTTCGCGCCGTCGCTCGAGCACGCGTGGATGGTCAATACGGAGAAAATTGTCGCGGGAATGGAGAAGCTCGCGGCGTACTAACCTGAGGACTGGTGGGCTTTTGAGGCGGCGTCATTCCTTGGCGCCGCATTTTTATTTACGTGAGGCTGCGACCGCCGTCGACGGCGAGGATTTGGCCGGTAACGAAATCCGAAGTGACGAAGTAAAAAACGGCGCCGGCGATGTCAGTGTCTTTGCCGGTGCGATGCAGTGGAGCGCGGCGAATGTATTCCTCATCGGGAAGCTCGTCGGGGAATTGAATCGTGCCGGGCGCAACGCTATTCACCAGAATTTCCGGCGCGAGGGCGCGGGCGAGACAGCGCGTCAGCATGATGACTCCCGCTTTCGACACGCAATAGGCGGTGAATTTCGGCCACGGCAGGATGCCGCCGAGCGAGGAAATGTTGATGATGCGCCCGTGGCCGCTTTTTTTAAGGAGCGGCGCGGCGGCCTGCGCGCAGAGGAATTGCGCTTTCAGGTTTGTCTCCATGATTGTGTCCCACTGCTCTTCGGTTAAGTCGGCGAAATCCGCGGCGAAAAACATTCCGGCATTGTTGACCAGGATATCGAGGCGGGAGAATTCGCGTTCGATGGTCAGGAACATGCGCTGGACTTCCTGTTTTTTGGAGACGTTTGCGGGAATGGCCAGGGCGCGGCGGCCGAGCTTGCGCACATCGGAAGCGAGGGCTTCCGCTTCGGTCTGCGAGGAATCGTAGTTGATGATGACGTCAGCGCCTTCGGCGGCGAGTTTTTCCACAATGCCGCGCCCGATGCGTTTCGCGCCACCGGTAACCAGCGCGACGCGGCCTGCGAGTGTTCCTGGCAAGTGTGAACTCCTCCATTCGAGTACGCTTTCACCATAGCATTCCCGTTTGCCTGCGTCCAAGACCTTTGAGGCGACTGTCTCTGTTGGCTTTTTGATTTCAGTGCCGCTCAAAAGTGAAAAGGAGAAAAGAGCCGGCGGGACGCCGGCGCTACCCCCCTGCTTCGCGGGAAGTCAACGGAAGCAGGGCGGCTTTTGACGGCGAGCGAGCGCAACGCTAGAATCGGACGCGAACGATTCGCGCGGGAGGCACGATGAAACTCGATTTGCTGGCGATTGCGGCGCATCCGGATGACGTGGAACTGACCTGCGGCGGGACTCTGATCAAAATGGCGCAGAAGGGCTACAGGACCGGCGTGCTCGATTTGACGCGCGGGGAGATGGGCACGCGCGGAAGTCCGGAAACGCGGTTGCATGAAGCGGCGCGCGCGGCGCGGATCATGCGCGTGAAGATGCGCGCGAATTTAGGATTGCCGGACGCGCGCCTGGAAGTGAACGAACGCTATAAGCTGGCCGTGGCCGCGAAAATCCGCGAGTGGCAGCCGCATACGGTGATTCTGCCCTATTGGGAGGGCCGACACCCGGACCATTACACGGCTGCGCGGCTTGGATATGAAGGCTGCTTTCTGGCGGGATTGAAACAACTGGGCATTCCCGGCGAGGCGTTCCGGCCATTCAAGATTTTGTATTCGACGACGTACGACGAAACAGTGCGGCCGACGTTTGCCGTCGACATCACGGCGCAATTCGACAAGCGGCGGCAGGCGATTCTGGCTTACGATTCGCAGTTCAACCCGCCGAAACGCGACCGGAAATCAAAAGTGTATATTCCGCTCGACGAGCTGGAGAATCGCGTCAACGTGACGTCGCGCTATTACGGGCGAATGATCGGCGTGAAATACGCGGAGCCGTTTTTGGTGCGCGAAATTATAAAAATTGATGATGTGGTTGAGATGCCGGTGAGATCGGTGTGAGAAGGCAGTGACGAGTGGCGCGTGCGGATGGAAAGGACAGTCAGAACTCTTCGGATTCCTGGGCGAACCGGAAGCCGGGAAGCGATGGAGACGCGCCAGTGTGCCCGACCTTGATTCGCAAGGGAGCGTCAGTCTCCGAGCCGGCCTTGCGCAAGACAGCAAACGTGGCCAGAGCCTCGTTATAAACCTTCGTCACCAGGTAAGAATCGCCGGAATCTTCCCGCTTCCACACCTGACCGACCTGTATTTTCTTGATGGGCATGCGGGAATCTGCGACAGAGGACCACTTTAAACATAATGGCCGGCAGGGTCAATAGGACTCGAACGAGCCGTTTCGTCGCGCAAAAAAAAAAGAACGGCGGCGGACTGATGCTCTGTTCTCCAGCGACTTCTAGTAATCATCTCCCTCTTTGCAGCACGAGCACGCTTGCCAGGTGAGTGCGTCCACAGCTTTGCCAAACCACGCAAGATCGGAGGACGGAATGAGGGGACATTCTGGACTTTCCCCACGGCAAGTGTCTGGCTCGCCCTCGCCGCTTTCGAAGGGCTGCGACTCGAAATGGAACACCTTCGTCGCGCTTAACCGAACGGGGAACGAAATCCAGAAAGAGTGTAAAAATCACCCCGGGTGCAGCCAGGACTCGAGAGGGCGAAGTACTATCGAGGTTCGAGTATCGCATTGACGCTACAGGGGTTAGGCGGATTTCCTGCTTGGGTCACCCGCGTGCTACAAGAGTCTGTATTAGGATGCGCAGACAACTGCGCGCACCTAAAATCCATCTAAATTGGAAAGCGGCCTAACTCTAACCAATGATGAAAGCCATGCGTATCGCAGTCATCGTTATGATGATACCTGTAACGACCATGCTTTTCGCCGCACGACTAGGCGCGCAGTCAAATTCCAGTTCGACCGCCAATGTGGCCGATCCCGCAAGCTCGGGTTCGTCGTCGAACGACGCCCCAGCGTCCGCACAAGTCACTCCGGCGGCCAATTTCAACCGTCATTATCTCTGGACCGAGGAATTCGACGGCAGCGCAAACTCCGAAGGGCAAGTGATGTCCATCGATTCATCTGTCGGCTATGTTTTTTCGCGGCACTTCGGTGTGGATGCCGGCATTCCCATTTATTTTGTTCGAGGGACCTCCACGACGTCGACGGGCGGCACCACAACGACTTCGAATAACGGCCTCGGCGACGCCTATTTGCAGCTTCGTCTGGCGTTCGCAAACCCCGTGCTGAATTACAAAACCGTCCTCACGGGTACGGCGCCGACAGGCAGTTCTTCAGCGGGACTTTCCACGGGTCACGCAACGTACGATTGGACGAATCATATCGATCATCATTTCGGCCGGCTGGTACCCTTCGCGGAAGCGGGCGTTGGCAATTCGATTCCCGAAACTTTCGTTTTCAACCGGCCCTTCAAATCCTACGGCCACGACGCGCATTTCCAGGCCGGCGCGGGATTTCAGATTGCCGACTGGCTTGGTGTGAACGCTTCCGCGTATGACATCGCGCCGTGGGGAACCCAGACCGTTTACAGCCGTTTGGTTGGCGTGGGCGGGCCACCGATTCTATCGGGCGGCGGCCATGGGCGCGTATTTAATCTGGCCAACCGGACCACCGGTAGTTCAAGCCTCGCGGCTGACAATGGATTTAGCGCTGGCGCCGATATCAGCCCCGGTTCGGTGCTGGATTTCTCGGCAAGCTACAGTCACAGCGTTCACTTTCAGCTCGATACGCTTTCGTTTGGCGTCGGTGTGAACATGTCGAAGCTTTTACGCCACGCTCGGCGCAGCTTTTAACTTGATTCAATCGAGGAGGAACCAATGAAGAAACAATTCACAGCAACGCTCGCCGTCGCCGCAGCCGCATTGTTGCTCGGCCTAATGCCCGCCGGAGCGCAAGCCCGCGGTCAGGGACAGCAAGGAAGCCATCCGGGCGCGGGTGCCGCCGGTTCACACGAACCCATGGGCATGGGCAGCGCAATGAGCAACCACGGCTCAGCAAACAACGCGAATAATTCCACGGCGCGCGGACCGAAGACGCCCGGTGAACTGCTCACGCAGAACACAAAGCTCTCTTCAAATCTCGCGGCATTGCTCCCCCCAGGTACAGACCTGCAAACGGCGGCGCAGGGATTTAAGAACCTCGGGCTATTTGTCGCTGCGGTTCACGTATCGCACAATCTCGGCATCCCGTTCGCTTGCCTGAAGGCGGATATGACCGATACGGCTCCGCCGACAGGAACGACCTGTGCGCCCGATACCGGCACCGGACCAAAAGCGCTGAACCTCGGCGCATCGATTCAGGCGCTCAAGCCCACGATGAACAAATCGGAAGTCAAGAGCGCAATAAAGACAGCGAAGCACCAGGCTAAGACCGACACCCATAGCTCCTAATCGATCTCAGCCGACTCACACCTTCCACTTCACCCTGGTGCCGCTCTTCGGCGGCCCCAGGGTGTTCTATTGCCCAATTCAATTGAATCATTTTAGTGATCTGCCGTCATAGACGCACCATACCCTCCCGAAATGCCGCGAAGCTTGTTCGCGCAACATCCGGCCACGGCTCCCCCGGCTTCCATGGCCAGTAAATCAGGGACCTCACGATTCCACGCTGGGGTACAGGCGAGCCGGAGGCGAAGGCCTAAGAAACTCTTTTCAGCAAAAGAGCATCGAACCAGCTAACCGGTAACAATCGGCCGGCAAGACCCGGGAGGGGTGTATAATCCCGGTATAGGCCAAGGGGGCACGAAAATGAAGAGAAGCTCCGCAAGTCTGGCAGCCTGCTTCCTGGCGATCGCCATGTCGTCGTCCGCCGCGCTCGCTCAACAAGATCCCGACAAAGTAAAAAAGGGAACGGAGTCTGACGTCAATGCCGTCGGGAACCGCAAGGTGGGCCACGGCTGGGATATGTATTCGATCCAGCGCGAAATTGCCCTAGGGAAACAGCTCTCGCAGGAAGTCGAGAAGACCTCGAAGCTGGTCCACGATCCGGTGATCGTCAACTATGTGAACAAAGTCGGACAGAACCTGGTGCGGAATTCGGACGCGCAGGTGCCGTTCACAATCAAGGTGATTGACGACGAACACATCAATGCTTTTGCGCTGCCGGGCGGATTCTTCTACGTGAATACGGGCGTGATCTTGCACGCGGACGAAGAAGCGGAGCTTGCCGGCGTGATGGCACACGAAATCGCGCACGTTGCGGCACGTCACCAGACGAGGAACGCCACGAAGGCGAACATCATGCAGATTGCGTCGATTCCCCTGATCATGACGCTGCCGGGCACGTTGGCGGGATACGGGATTTATGAAGGTCTGAATTTGGCCATTCCGATGACATATTTGAAATTTAGCCGCGACGCGGAACGCGAAGCCGATTACCTGGGACTGCAATACATGTACAAGGCGGGCTACGATCCGAACGCGTTCGTCGCTTTCTTTGAAAAGGTTGAAGCCGAAGAGAAGAAGCAGCCGGGCACGATTCCGAAGATTTTCGACACGCATCCGCCGACACCGGACCGCATCATCGCCGCGCAAAAGGAAATTGCGACCATTCTACCGCCGCGGCCCGAATACATCGTTACAACATCGGAATTCGATCAGGTGAAGCAGCGGATCATCCAGATGGAATCGGGCGAGAAAATCCAGGAAGCGCGCGATGGCGGAGGAAGGCCATCCCTCGAAACCAAGGCGGAACGGAAACGAGCGACACAACAACAGCAGGGCCAGCAAGGGCAGGGAGATGACAACGCTCCGGTACTGAAGCGCCGCCCGTAATAAAATCAAGCCAAAGAAACGAGAGAGGCGATCCGCAAGGGTCGCCTTTTTTTATTTATATAGGGACTACGCGGCAAAACAGGAACCCGCTAAAGCAACTTTAGCGGCGATGTTCGGCAAGGTCGGCGACGCCCATGCGCTTGAGCGATTCCGAATAGTAGCGGCGGTACAAAATATCCCACTCTTCGCTGCCTTCGAGAATTTCCTTTTTCTGGGAAGCGATCTTGGCGCGGACTTCGGCGTCGATTTGCTCTTCCTGCTTCAGCAATTCCTGAAGGATGGTCACGATTTCCTGGCGGATGGTGTCGCGGTCCTCGACGAAATCCAAATCTTCAATGGTTACGAGGAGGTCGATGATGCGATGAGAGAGGCGAACCGTTTTTTCGCGGCTGAGTCGCATCAGCGGAGAATCAGCTTCCTCTGGCGCGCGAGCTCGCCTTTGACTTTTTTGTACATCTCCTGATAGGACGCGCCAACTTTGCGCATTTCATCATTGTGTTGCGCGAGAATGTCGCGCACTTCCTCGTTCAACCGGTCTTCGACGGTTAGCTCATCAGCCATGGTCTGGCGGACGCGTTCGGCGAGATTGTCGGGGGCCTTCGTCTCGATCATTTGGCGCTCGACGAGGCGCTTCACGACTTCTTTCGACATGTGGCCGACGTAATCGCGCGACAACAGCATTCCAGGCGTTCCTCGAAATAAATATGCGTCCTGAATTACTTTCTCAGTTTACTTGCCGCGCTACGTAAGGTCAAGCCAGCCCATGTCTCTCTATAATCACAACCTTCCCGCAGCAAAGCCACAGTCAAAGACGACCATACGGAGTCGCGCCGGCGGGCTTGAACCGACTAGAGCGTAGACGTAAGGCTAGCGCGGAAGGAGCAGGTAAAACGAGGTCTTCACACATTCGCGGCCAGACAAGGCAGCAAATGAACAGCATTCGGTCTGACGGAAGTCCACAGAATCCCGGAGGTGCACACCTGGCTGCGTGATCCAGCGCTGGGGTCGGGAGTGCAAAATTGCGGTTGCAAACGAGCCCATGGCGGGTGTAGCATCCGTGCCCAGGACGCCAAAACGGAAATCCTGCCTTAAAGCGGAGCGTAGAAAACCATGAAAACTAAGAAGACACGATGGCTGTTAATGTCGGTGCTTGTATGCGCGGTGTCTTTCCCATTATTCGCTGGGGTTATTCCGAACCTGTTCCCATTTCTGGATCCGACGGGCGCGGTGGCGACTTACAGCTCGACAGGGTCTTTTGACGAGAGCGGGCCATTTTTTCAAAGCCTCGGGACGAACGGGCGCACTTGCGCGACTTGCCATGTCGTCGAGGACGCGATGGGCCTGAGCGCGGCGCACGCGGAGCGCGTCTATGAGCGCACGCAGGGGAAGGATCCGCTGTTTGCAGCGGTCGATGGCGCGGCCTGCCCGACGGTGCCGCGGGGGCAACCTCTAAACTTCAGTTTGCTGCGGCACAATGGTCTGTTTCGCATTGGATTGCAAGTCCCGGCAAATCGGCAATTCACAATTACAGTCGTACACGATCCGTATGGATGCGCGCTCGTGACCGATCCGGCTACGGGAGTGCAAACGGCTTCGGTTTACCGCCGCCCACTTCCGGCGACGAATTTGGGATTTTTGAGCGCCGTGATGTGGGATGGACGGGAAACTAGCGCACCGCTGAACAACGGGACTACGTTTTCCGCGAATTTAATCACAGATTTGAAACACCAAGCGCTTGATGCGACCCTGACTCACGCACAAGCTGCCACGGCTCCGACGGACGCCCAACTCACGCAGATGGTCAACTTTGAACTGTCGCTCAATTCCGCGCAGGCGTTTGATTTCGAGGCAGGCGATTTGAGTGACCATGGCGCAGACGGCGGTCCGTATTTCCTGACGCAAGTTCCGTTTTTTCCGGGGATCAACGATTCTCTGGGCTCGAATCCGACGCAAGCGCCGTTCGATCCCAATGCGTTCACGCTGTATTCGAAATGGCGCTATTCGGGCGATCCGGAACGCCGGTCGATCGCGCGCGGCGAGGAAATTTTCAACACTCACGCGCTGACGATCACGAACGTTCGAGGGCTGAACGATGTTCTGAATCAACCGGTGATCACCGGCACATGCACCACGTGCCACGATACGCCTAACGTCGGCGATCATTCTCTTGCCGTGCCTCTCGAAATCGGCACAAGCCGCACAGTGGATTACGAAACCGATCCCACGGTTCAGGCCGCGGTCAGCCAGTTATCGATGCCAGACTTGCCAGTGTTCCAGATCGTTTGTACTCAGGGGGGGCAAGTAACTTACACTTCCGATCCCGGCAAGGCGCTGCTCACTGGAATGTGCAGCGACGTGGGACGAGGCAAAGGGCTGATTCTGCGTGGACTCGCGGCGCGCGCGCCCTACTTCCACAATGGCTCGGCGGCCACGCTGAACGAGGTCGTCAATTTTTACAACGTGCGGTTCCAGATGAACCTAACGCCGCAGGAAGAGCAGGATTTGGCCAACTTCCTGAAAACGCTGTAGCGTAAATTTTCCGGCGCACAAGAACCAGGGAGATCCGGGCAACGCGGTACGTGCGGCGCCCGGTCTTTCTCATTCCAAGATTCCATCGTCCGTCGAGCAACGATACTCACGGTCGGCTGCGGTTTTCGCGTAAGTCGTTGTTGCAACCATCCCTCGCGCATGAGCATCTTGTGTACGTCACTTTCCAAATTTTCCTATCCGGGATTTATGCGGTAAGAACGCCTCGACTTGGAAGCTGATGATAAAGAGTCCAAAGCCGCGCTGTTTGCGCGAGCAGGCTTCTCTGACGGCGCGAGTTTCTAACTGCGAACAGCGACGTCGCGTGCCGCTGCAACGAATCCTCGAAAAAGCGCTTGCGCGAACGCATCATGGCTCATGCGTTCCGGATGCCATTGCACTCCGGTTACCCAGTTCGAATCGCCGGTCCATTCCACTGCTTCAATGACGCCGTCGGGCGCGCGGCCGGTCACGCGTAGATTCCGCCCGGGCTCGCGAATCGACTGATGGTGCGAACTGTTCACTTGCGCTTCGAACGCGCCGCACATTTTCGCCATGCGCGAATCTCTTTCGAACAGTGCAGGATGGACGAAGTCCATTCCTTTAGGTTGTTCACTCACCGGATGCGGAATTGTGGTTTTCACGCGCCGTAAGGCTTATTACCTGATGGCGATTCACGAGCACTTGACCAAGGTGCCGAAGCATCAACTCAAGGAAGTGGGGTGGACGAAAGCGACGGAGTTAGCGAAGGTCGCACGGCGGGAGGGAGAGCGGTTCGAAAGTGCAACCTGGGTGCACAAAGCCCAGGCATTGTCGAAGGAAGAGTTCAAACGCGAGGTCGAGAAACACCTCACGGGCAGGGACACCGAGCCGTGGGAGCTGCTCTACTTCAAGGTCTACAAGAGCCAGCTACAGGTGATCGAACAGGCCCTTGAGACTGCGGGACTGATGCTGGGGACAAGCAAATCGCGAGGCTACTGCTTGGAGATGATTTGTGCGGATTTTCTGGCGGGAGCGAGTCAGGACAATAATGAAAAAGAAAGCTTGCTGCTTTCGATCAACCGAATGTTCGAGTTGTTGCCCGGGCCAATGAAAGTAACCTTTCTCGAAAGACTACAGAAAGCCTCGTGAGTTCACTGCGTCAACAACTACCGCGCCTTCGACTGGATCGACAGGCTTACGACGGACTTCCCAAACAGATCCTGGAGCGCGACGGCTGGAGGTGTCAGTACTGCGGATCGTCGGAGAATCTCCAGGTCCATCACATCCAATCGCGGGGTCGACTGGGAGCCGATGCGGAAGTGAACCTAATTACGCTGTGCTCAGCGTGTCATCGCAAAATACACGGGCACTGAAAATGTGGGGGCGAAGTATTGGTGAACACCCGGGACAATTACGACTTCGGTTTTGCGTCGTTGCCGTTCTCGGGGGCGTAGTGGCGATAGTATTCATAATAGCCGCGATCGAATTTTTCGACCGCGTTTAGGATTACACCCAGGACGTGATCTTGACCGAGAATGCGAACCGCGTCGTCGATGGCGCTTTGCTGAGTGCGTCCCGCGCGCGCCACAATCAGTGTCGCGTCCGCGCGCGCCTTGAGCGAGAGCGTGTCCACTACGGGAATGGCGGGGGGTGAATCGATCACTATCCAATCGAAAGAAGATGCAAGTTTCTCCGTCGCTTCCGCAAACCACTCCGAGTTGAGGATTTCGACAGGATTCTTTATCGATTTCCCGCACGGCAACAAGTAGAAACCAAGCGGCTCAATCTTCCAGATGACTGACTGTAAACCCGCATCGCTGCGTGTGCACTGCGTCAAGCCGGATGGCAGTTTTAATCCCAGCTCACGAGCCAACGAGGGACAGCGCAGGTCGCCTTCGAGTAGCAAAACCGACTGATTCTTCTTTTCGGAGAGAGCGGCGGCGAGATTCAGCGCCAAAGTCGACTTCCCTTCCTGAGGGCCCGGGCTTGTAATCAGCACGGTCTTCACAGGAGCCTCGGCGCGTATCGCTTGCAGCCGAATGCGCAACAATCGGTATCGCTCGGCACCAGGACCAGTTGGATCCGTATGGAAGATAAGCCGCGACTCCGGGCCCAACTGCATGCGCGCTGTCGGAAGCGATTCAATTCGGAACCCTCTCTCCAGGGCATCAATTAACTTGGCGGGGGAAGCTGGTGTTGACGAAACGGCTTGCCCTCCTGTTTTCTGCAAAGCATCAAAAACGCGGCTCAAGAACTCACCTCCGACTCCGCCTGGAAACTGGGCTTCTTTGCGAGGGCGCCTGCCTGAACGAGCGCCGTTGGCATCTCTTGCGATTCGGTGATGGAACCTGAATGCGCCGGATCGCTCGACGGTAATTGCTCTTCGCGATTCACCTCGAACTGCTGGCGTCTTTCAATGCGCAAGTCCTTGCAAGCATCCGTGACGATTTCCCGGGTGATAAGACGCGTTCCAGCACCGCATGCAAAAATCAGTGCGTTTTCGCAGATTGTATTGATCAAGCGCGGGAACCCCTGCGAATGCTCGTACACTTCTGAAATCGCCTCAGGCTGGAAAGTCGGGGCCTCCCCGTTGGCACCCGCGCGGGCCAATCGCCAACTCACATACTCCTGCGTTTGTTCCCGCGTCAAAGGAACCAGTTGGCAACGCAGTGCGATCCTCTGCTTGAGCTGCCGGAGGTCGGTTGAATCCAACCGGGCGTCCAGTTCGGGCTGGCCGACCAATACAATTTGGAGCAGCTTGCTACGCTGGTTTTCCAAATTTCCGAGCAGGCGTATTTCCTCGAGCACTTCCCTGCTCAAAAGATGCGCCTCGTCGACAATTAGGACCGTGGTCTGATCAACTTTCTGCCGCTGCGCCAAAAACCCGTAAAGCTGAAAGAGCATCTCGCTCTTACCCTGGCTAGAGGCTGGCAAATTCAGGTCCGCCATGGTGTACCGGAGAAATTCTTCGGGCGAAAGTAACGTGTTGAAGATATACGCGTACTGAACACGAAGCTTATCCAACTGGTCTGTAAGGCAGCGCAGCACGAGGGTCTTGCCGGTGCCGACTTCGCCGGTCATGACCATGAATCCCTTGTGCGAGCGGATGCCGTAGTAAAGACTCGCGAAAGCTTCGTGGTGGCACGGCGTCGCGTACATGAAGTACGGGTCCGGGCTGACATCGAAAGGATTCCGTTTGAGATGAAAAAATGCTTTGTACATCCTTTATCCTCGGCGATACACGTAATATTCCGCAGCAAGGACTGCCAGCACCAGAATCGTGCCCGCGCACCACTGCATGACGGATTTTATCGAGCGCATTCGCTTTTCGCGCTTGCTGACGAAGAGAGGAACACCCATCACGATCGGGAGAACGAACCGCGCGCGAAGTTCCTTTTCAGAATGCAACGAGGCGTCCTTGACATCCATCAGAAAGGCAAGTCCGACACCTATAGCGAGTCCTCCCGCGATGCCGCCCAAGGCAATCTTCAGCCGGTTAGGGGTAAACGGCTTGCTGGGAAGATTCGGCGGATCAATCAGGCGGAACTGCTCACCTTGCTGGTCCTGCTGGAGGTCGGTCGCGAGAGCCGACTGCGTTTTCTTGCTATAGAGATCATCGTAATTCTTCTTGGCCAGATCGTATCCGCGAAGGATGTCCGTCAACTGCTGTTCACGGACCGGAGTGAGATTCAAGCGATGTTGATATTCCTCCACCTGCGCCTGGATCTGTTTTGCCTGCGCCGTATCGTTGGCAATTTCGAGCTGGTTTTGCTTTAACTGGCTATTCAGCTGGGCGACTGTGCTGTCTGTTGTAGTGAACGCGGATGGCGCTGGGGACGTCGAAGCGCCCGCGCCGTGAGCCGGCGCCTTGGATTTCTCGAGTCGCGTAAGCAACGCTTCATTTTCCGCAATCTCGCTGTCGATCTTTTTGACATCTGGATATTCAGGCGAGTAGGAACCGAGCAGGGTCGCTCGCTCGCTTCGCAAATGTGTTAATTCCGCTTGCGCCGTCGCGACTGGGCTAGCGTTCAATACTCCGGGCGCGACACCGGTGGCTACAGTCAAATTTCGATATTGGCCCAACAAGGACTGGAGATAAGCATGCTGCTCGTTTGCCCTGGACAAGGCGGCATTCGTGTTTTGCAGCTGCATCTGGAGGCCATCAAGGATTTGGAGATTGCCCTGCTGCTGCTCGGGCAATTCGCCCAGATTGGCCATCTTGAAATCGCGGAGCCGCTGTTCCTTCTTGTCCAAATCGGCCTGTGCCGTCATTAGCTGGGATTGCAGAAAATTGGTCGTACTGATGTCGCGCTGCTGTTGCGTCTTCAAATCCTCATTGATGAACAGCGACGTAAGCCGGCTTGTCACCTCTTCGGCCGCATCCGGACTCCTGCCGATATAGGAAATCTTGAAAGCGTTTGGACCCTTGCTAGGGTCCATATCTTTGTTTTCTAATGGCTCGATATCGATGTCTGTCCGCATCAAGTCGACCAGTTGCTCGGAGCTCAAACGTTTCTTCTGCTCAGGATACAGGCCGAAATCGGAAATTATTTGAAGCAGACGAGTGCGGGAAAGCACGTCCTGGGTCATCGCTTGAATCACCTGACCGAGGTTCGTCGTGCTGTTCGGGACAACGTAGCGCTCGGGCACCTGCTGTTGCTCGACCAGGATCGTCGCCTCGGATTTATAACGATTGGGTATGAGGAAAGATATGACGACCGCTCCGATCGCAACCAAGCACGCGGCAGTGAGGAACCACCAGCGACGCCGCAAAGCGATACCTATAAATTTATCTAAGGTTTCCGACAATTCAGGACTATTATTCGGCACGAAAACTCACCTCCGCCCAGCCGACGCGCTAAACGAGTCGCGACACTCGGCAACAACACCGATAGAAATCGTCATGGCAAGCGGCCCTCGCGCACCTGTTCAGCGACACTCGTAGCCGCGGGCCGGCGTTTCTTATCAAGACCACTCTGCTTCAGCTTATGGAGTAAGGTCTGGTAACTGACTTGGAGTACCCTGGCGGCTTCTCTCCGGTTCCATCTCTGTTCGCTAAGGACCTGGAGGATCATATCTCTCTCGGCTTCCTGGACAACTTTCCGCGTATACACCCTTAATGGCATCGGGGCTGGTCGCCGGCCGGCGATTTTGCTCCTCCCTGCCTTGGCCTGCTTAGACAGCAGGGCTTCGACAGCGGCGGTGCCGCCATCCAAATTCACGTAGCTCTTCACGCAGTTTTCCAGTTCGCGAATGTTTCCTGGCCATTCGTATTCGCAGAAACGTTGGAGGAGATCAGCCGGCATTCTGGGGCAACGACGGTTCTGCTGGCGGCAAAATACTTCAAAAAAGTAGCCGGTCAGCTCAGGGATATCTTCTTTACGGTCACGCAAGCGAGGCAGTTGAATGCTTACAACATTGATGCGATAAAAGAGGTCCAACCGAAAATTACCGACCGCGACCTCATGTTCCAAATTCCGTTGCGTGGCGCAGATAACGCGCGGATGGATCGGGTCCCTGTTCCCGTCATTCACGCGACCGACCGAGTCTTCCTGGAAAAACTCCAGTAGCTGGGCCTGGACATCAGGGCCAAGTTGGCTGACCTCGTCAATGAACAGTGTTCCCGCACAACCGCTTTGGGAGCCGTTCAGGAGCGTCATCCGAATCGGAGAGAGCGCTTCACCCTGGCCTTGGCCTGTCGCCTGATTCCTCGAAATACCTCTGGCCCCCTCGGTCCCAAATACCTTCACGAACGGACCAGCTTGCCTCGACGAACGGCGGTGGATTTCCCTGCCGATGACTTCTTTGCCAGTTCCTGTCTCGCCTTGCAGCAAGATGGGGACCGAGGCGTCGGACACGCTTTGGACGGCTTGCTGGATTTCTTGCATAGCTTTAGACCGCCCGAACAGGACGCGCTCAGGAATCAAATCCTCGGTCAAATTGCTCGCATCAAGATATTCGTTGTGCATTTCCATCCAGCGCTTCGAGGGTCGGATCCGTGTTCGGGCGTTTGCCCGGACACAAAGAGAACAGCAGTTGACGAGCCAAACGGCCGATTAACATCAGTCTTTGAAACTCGGCTATGAGCCTTATTTACAGCGAGATGGGAGGACTGACCAGGTCCATCTATTCCAACCACCTGTTAATAATGCAAAGGCGCACGATAAAATGACGAATAGTTTTTATATTAACTATATTTTGTGCGGGGCAACGCACCGAATGGCGAGGAGGTCTTAAAAGACAAACCGGCTTTCCGATTGGTTCCCTGTCGGCGGCGTGCACAAGCAATACATTGGATCTCTGCCGGTTAGAGCTCGCGTTTGGTTTTGGGGGCGTGCCGAAGCGTTACGCTGAGACTCCCAGGTATCGTCGACCGAGGAATGCTCCCACAAAAAGGAGGCCTAAGAGCAATTGGGGTAATTCACCGGGTTCCGGGGTGGAAACAACTTCAGTTCCCAATGTAAGCGGGGTCGTGTAAGTAACTTGCCCGGTCGAGCTTAATCCTACAGCGAGGAAAATCGTTCCTACCGGAAACCCATTTACAGTGCCCCCACTACCGTTTGTAAAATTGCTGAATGAGACGGCGATATTCGCAGGCCCTCCAGTAGCGTTTGGACCTAACACCGATTGTCCAATTGTAAAGGCGTATGCACCATAGGACGTGACGCCGGGAACGGACTGGATACCGCTTAACGCACCACCTCCGCCACCGTTTATTGTGTAGTCGTTCGGACCCCCATTGCCAGTTCCAGTGGCGACGGTTAAGTTCAACAGAGTAAACAACGTCCCGCTGCTCCAATTCGCTGTGGTCAAGCCGGAGGCAGGACTGCCGTTGAAACTCGCGGTAAAGTTGAGATTCGACGTGTTAGTATTCGGAACTAATGCGATAAGCATGGTGTTGGCAGTTGTCCCGCCCGCATTGACCGCTATTTGGAAGGTCGGATTGGGATTCGTGCTCGTACCGATGTCGAGGGCTGGTGTGGCCACTGTACATGAGGTAGAACCAGCGGCCCAAGACCATCCCGTGCAAATACCCATGACCGGATCGGGGACAGTTTGCGCAAGCGCAGGACCCGCAAAGCACAGAGTGCTAAGGACGAACACCACAGCTATAACGGTAGAACGCTTACTTGGCATACAATTCTGCCTCCGGCGCGCAGGTTCTCTCCCATGTTCCAAGTGCACGTTTATCGCCAACCTCCGCATCTTAAGCGTTCCGCTAGCGTATTAAGAATCAGCTGCTTAGAATGAGCCTGCAGATCGTGATATAGATTCGGGCAAGGGCAATATCTAAATCTTTTTACGCTCTAACTAATTAAATTTGTTATGGCGTTTTCGGAGCTGTGGGTTAGACGAAAGTTGCTGCTTTTGAATCGAGATCAGCGCCTGTCTCGCGTTTGCCTGGTATGGAGCTCCCAGGCCGTTCTCCAGCGCGGAATTCAGCATTTTTTCCGCTTTTAGCTCGCTGCCGATCTTCAAATAGGCCATACCAAGGTCGTATCGGAAAAATGGATTCGCGGGTGCTCTCGCGACGCACCCTTTGAGGAGTGGGATTGCCACATTATCCAAACCCTTCTTGTGGTAAACCCAAGCAAGGACATCAGAAGTTTCCACCGCGTTTGGAAGTTCCTCTTTGGCCTTCTGGGCGATGCTTAAGGCTTGGTCGAGGTTTTGTCCGCTTTCGGCAAGAGCCCGGGCGAGTTCTGCCTGAATGATTGGAGATTCGGGAGCAATTTTCAGCGCATCTTCATACGTCTGGGCTGCCTTGGTAAAGTCGCCTTTCCTGACATACAGACCCGCGAGCAGCTGGTATGCCATAGGCTGACCAGGAATTAGTTCGATAGCTTTCTCGTATGTCTTTTCTGCCTCATCCAGCCTGCCTAATTGCGTAAGGGCTTGTCCCATGTAGAGATATGCCGGCTCTTGCTTTGGGTCCAACACAATAGCTTTCTGGCAGGCGAGAATAGACTTTGCGAAATCGCCCTGACCGAGACGAAGCTCGGCGATTAATTCGTAAACGAGCGGACTCGGCCCGCGCGATGCGAGATATGCGTTGAGTTGGCCGAGTCCATCCGAATACTGATGGCGCTGCATGTAAAAGTTTGTCATCAACGAAAGAGTTTCTCCGGGATTCTTCGAGGAAGCGAGTGCCACCCAGTACTCCTTTTCTGCCTGAGGAAAATTGTTTTTCAATGCGTAGAATGCAGCCCACCGTTCATGAACCAGGTAATTGTCAGGCGCCACGCGCGATGCGGCGCGCAAAACAAGCTGTGCAGTCGAGGCATCGCGCCCGAGGATCGCCGCGTCAGCCGCCAGCAAGTACCCGTCCAACGATTGAGGGTTCAGATGGATTGCCTGCCTCGCATACAGAGCTGCGCTCGCTGAATCGCTCTGTTCGAGACTCAGTTGGGCCATCTTCAGATAGGCCCCCGTGAACTTGTCATCGCTTTTGATGCACTCGAAGAATTGTCTCTTCGCGAGATCGTAATTCCTTTCTGCAAGGAGGGCCGCACCGAGATAGTAATGTGCAAAGACGGATGACGGATCGTCCGCCGACGCCCGCTGCAAAAGTGCGACCGCATCCTGACTACGACCCTGCAAATAATCAATTGCGCCCAGAAACATCAGGGCTTCATGGTCGTGCGGATCCGTCTGGAGTATTTCATCGTTCCAGTTCTTAGCCTCGGCAACGTCACCGAGCGTGATAAGCGCATTAACGAGCTTCTTCTTGGTGATAGCGGAGTCTTGAACTGAAAGGCTCGCTTTGTATTCATCCGCGGCCAGGCCCGGTTGCCCATGCGTCGTCCAAAAATCGCCAAGGGCAGATAGCATCCGCTGTGGATTCTTTGCCTGCGCGCCGAGTTCTTCCGTGACCCGTTTTGCTTGCGGCAAATCGCCCGTCCGGCAGTAAAAATCTGCAAGTGCGAACTGAAGCTGCGGGTTATCTGGATTGTTCTGGATTCCCTGCTCTAGGACTTGTTCGGCTTCCTTAGGCCGGTCGGTTCCCAGGTAGAGATTCGCTAAATCCTGGTAGGATTCAGTCCTAGTCTTGTCCAGGGTGAGAGCGCTCTTGAAATTCGATTCCGCGTCGTGTGGATTGCGAAGCCCAATTTCCGCGAGGCCCATGGCCAGGTAAATGGCAGGATCATTTGGTTTCCCCTGCCTCGCCTTTTCGAATTCGGCCGCAGCTTTGCCAAAGTCTCTATCGCCCATATACGATTTCGCAAGAAGAAGCCTCGCAGGAACGTCACGGGCATTTTTCGCGAGCGCGCCTTCGGCTAGCTGTCGGGCATGAGCGATGTGGTTAGCCATTAAGTAGATTTCGCCGAGTTGCACTGCTGCGCTGATATTCTGTGGGTCAAGGTCCAAGCAGCTCTGGAAGGCTTTTGCCGCATCCTGGTTGTGATTTTCTTCACGGTCAACCAGGCCGAGTTGAAAATAAGTGCTCGCAGAATTCGGATCCAATCGAATTGCCTTCTGCAATTCGTCCGCGGCTTGGGGGAATTGGCGTCCTTCCGCATACTTCTGCGCCCAGCGAATATGCCGATCTCGTTCCGTTAACTTGTTGCCGGCGCAACTACACAAGCAAAAACCGAACACGAGCCCCAAGATGTAAATTCTCTTGAAAAGATCGCGTAGCCTCACATTAGGTATTGAATACGTCTCCCAGCTCATGTTGACCCGTCCTAAGCTCTTCTCAGGGTGCGAATTAGTCCTCTTTTCGTGCAATCCAGCAATACGATTTCTCTCATAGGCCGCTTTTTCAGCTACTGGGCGTGTGTCTTATTTCTCCCGCCGCGCTCGGCGCATTGCCGAGCTGCTTCGGATGTTTTGGCCGCTCCGAGACCTGCAGCAGCCACAGAATCGGCGCGAGAAGAAGCAGGGCTAAAAGGAAGAACACAATTCCACCGTCGTGATGGAGACGTCCGTACAGGAACCCCGGGTCGACGTAAATGCTCAGCAAAGTGAGAGTCGCGATTCGAATACCATTTTTCACGACCGCCATTGGTACGATGAGAGACAGAAAAATAATTCGGCGCATCGTCGATCGCAGGAACAAGTAGGAGGCCAACAAGCAAGTGATCAGTAGCGCCAAAGTCGAACGAATCCCGCTGCATTCCTGCGCGATTTCTATGGTGACACCGGGCACGCTAATTGCGAATCCATTTCGCACAGCGGGCACGTTGAATATTTGAAATATGTCCATGGTTATGGAGGTCGAGCCCTCGCGGAGGAGGAAGATTACCTTCTCGACGACGAACATTGGGATAGGAACCATGAGAAAGAGAAACAAGAGCGGGAAGAGGGCGCGGCGCGAGGTCCCCGAGCCGTAGCAGATGACGAATCCCGCGATACAGATCAAAACGATAGAAGCTGTGGCCCAGGCCAGCACGTCATTTTGGTCAAGCGAAACGAGATGACCGTGAGACATCCAAAAAGAGGTGATGCCCAAGAAAAGAAGGACACCGCCAGCTATGAATGAACGCTGAATGCTCGAGAAAATCGTCTTCCTTCGAACGAAAATCAAATACGCGCTCACAAACGGAATGAGCGGGATATGCGAGCCGTATTCATAATGGCTTGCGAACGCAACCAAATTGCTCAATGTACGCACGAAAATAAGAGCAACGGCGAAAATATACACCGCGAAATAGAAATTCGAGTTTCTAGGGGAACCCGGCATGGATTTAGTATCCCGATCGAGACTTTTGCGCTCTTGCGTTCGTGACGAAATCAAATCATTACTCAACGAAAGTGGCCTCTTGCTGGGGCAGCCGAAATTGCCCCGCTACGCATTTCAGATAAGCATGTTGAGTGCGGACATGAGCTCGGCGTTGAGCAGCGCTGCGCCGGCGGCGCCTCGAATCGTATTGTGACCGAGCAATACGAATTTGTACCCGAGCACGGGGCAGTTGCGAAGCCGGCCAATCTGCACCGACATTCCGGCATAGCTTTCCACGTCCAAACGTGGCTGTGGGCGATCAGGGCCTTCGAGGTAGACAATCGGCTGCGCGGGCGCGCTCGGAAGGCCTAGCCTCTGAGGCTCACCGGAGAATTCACGGAAGGCGGCAAGGACATCGTCGAGGGGTGGAGTTTCTGCCAGTTCGACCGAGACTGTTTCCGTGTGGCCGTGAATCACGGGTACGCGAGTCGTCTGTGCGCTGATAACGACCGAAGATGGCTTGACAAAATCTTTCGCAAAGCTTCCCAGAATTTTTCTGGTTTCGGTTTCAATCTTCTCTTCTTCTCCGCTGATGAACGGAATTACGTTTGCGGTTGCATCGAGGGACGCGACACCGGGGTATCCCGCGCCCGAAAGCGCTTGCAGCGTGGTGACCAAAACACGCCGAGGCCGAAATCGGCGAAGCCCCGCAAGCGCCATGGCCAAAAACACGGTCGAGCAATTGGGATTTGTAACGATGGCGCCGCGCCATCCTTTCGATTTCTGTTGGTGCGGGATAAGCCCGAGATGTTCCGGGTTGGTTTCCGGTACCAGGAGCGGGACCAGCGGATCCATGCGATGGTTTCGTGCGTTGCTGACGACCCAGTGCCCTGCCGCGGCGAACTCCTCTTCCGCGTCGCCCGCGACAGAGGCGTCGAGCGCCGAAAATACGAGTTTTGGGCCGACATCGGGTTTCAATGCCTCGACCGAGAGGTGCGCTATGTCCGAGGAGCACGACGCCGCAAGACGCCACGGCAATTCACCGTAACGCTTTCCTGTTGAGCGGTCACTCGCCGCGAGGTATGTGACTCGAAACCACGGATGGTTCGCGAGAAGTGCGGCGAATTGCTGGCCGACGGATCCGGTGGCGCCAAGGATGCCCACTTCAATTCGGGATTTCCGTGCGGACGCAGGCGCTCTCCAAGGACGCCAGTTACGCTGATGATGTCGCGAGCGCGAATCCGTGCCGGTCGTGGGACTTGTTTTCAATGTCGGCCTCGCTTCGAACGACTCTTTCCCGCGCGCATACTTGTTTCAAGTTTGCGGGCCGTGCTCAATCGCTGGCCACGGGAAGCGCCAGCCGATCCGGTGCGCCTAGTTGGAATTCCCTGTGGGTAGCGACCAGCGCTGCCTTCACGTCTTTCTGCGCCACCACAAAGGAAATGTTGCACTCAGACGGGCTTTGCGCGATCGCTGCGACGTTCACTTTCTCCCGGGCCAGCGCATCGAACACGCGCCCGACAATTCCGGATATGCCCCGTAGTTTCTGGCCCACCACGGTGACGATCGCAACGCCCGGGTCCAAGGTGATGTGTTTCACTTTCTCGTGCGCCAGTTCCTGCGCGAACTCGCGACGCAGCGCCTCGACTGTACGCTGGGCGGCCGCGGACGAAACAACAAAACAGATTTCGTTTTGCGATGAGGGCTGAGAGATCAGCAACACGTCAGCGCGAACAGCCGCGGTGGTCACAAACGTGCGGCCCAAAACATCCGGCGCGCCCGCAATCCCCGGTCCTCCCATTGTGATCAATACGACATCGCTAATCGCAGTGAGTCCCATCACTCCTTCGCCATTCGAGGGGCCTGACGGCGTGATTTTCGTTCCGGGCCGGTCGGGCGCGAAAGTGTTGCGGATCCAGACCGGGATGCCAGGTTGTACGACGGCGCGAAGAGTTTTCGGATGCAGCACCTTGGCGCCGAAGTATGCGAGCTCGGCAGCCTCACGATATGAAATTTCGGGAACTGTGCGCGCGCCTGGCACGATGCGCGGGTCGGCCGTCAATACGCCGTCCACATCTTTCCAGATGATGACTTCGTGCGCGTCGAGAGCCGCGCCCAGGATCGTCGCTGAATAATCCGAGCCACCGCGGCCGAGCGTTGTGACTGCGCCTTCCGATGTGGCGCCGATGAAACCGGTCACGACGGCCACGATGCCCCGCTGCAGGAGCGAACGCAGCCGCGCTTCGCAGCATTGCCGGGTAGCATCCGTCCGCGGTTCGGCGGCGCCATGCTCCGAGTCAGTTACGATGAGTTCCGTGGCGTCGATCAGCTCGGTCGGCAGTCCGCGCTCCTCAAGCGCAGCCGCAACAAGGGGAGCAGAAAGGCGTTCGCCTAGACTCGAGATCGAATCACGCACCCGAGGTGTTAATTCGCGTTGGAGGATAGCCGCCCGACAGAGTCGCTCGCCTTGTTGGAAAAGGTGATGCATTTTGCAGCCAATGCGAATCCTAGCCGCCGGTAGATGAATTAGCGAGTTGACGGCCGCAATGTGTTGTTTGTGCAGTTCCTTGAAAATGGCCGCCACAGTCTTGCGGTCGCCTGCGGCCGACCGGAGGCCCGCTTCAATGAGTTTGTTCGTCACGCCGGCCATTGCGGAAACCACCACGACGAGGGCCGATGTGCGCGAGGCAGTTTGAACGATTTCGACGACTTTCGCGATGCAGGATGCGTCTCCGACGGACGTTCCGCCAAATTTCATCACGCGAACGGGCTTTTTCATGTTGCCGCCGATTTGACCGGGGGCAACATGATGCTTCAAGACATGCCCAGGGAAAACTTCGGAAGCTCCGGCGATACGATTTGCTGGTCCAATACGCGAATTAGAATTTACTTCACCTTGTAACGCATCTCGTAAGGCGCGATTCGTGAGTGGAGGGGTCATGGGCGAGGAAGACGGTCCGCTGAAAAGGCCTGAATCCACTTTTGCCGAGGGTACCAAGCGTCCTGCTTCCGGTGTGCCTGCACGCAAAGGCGAACTAATTCGGGTTCTTCCCAAGGAACATCGTGATAACCGGAGCGCAGAAACGCGCTGGCTGGATTCTTTATACACTCGTGTGGGAAGAGAGCGATCCTGTCGTTTTCTGTGACCGCCGGCGCTTCTTGGACAGAATTCCCCGAAGCGGCTGCGTACAAAGCTGCGGGAAGATCGCGCCGGGGTCCAAGGGTGAGGTGTCCTACTTGCGTCGCGCGGGGATTTATTTCAATGAGGTAGGCGTTCCCCGTACTTCCTTCCAGCATGAAATCAAGCCCGTGCAGCCCAGAAAGATTAAGCCGACGGGCTATCTTTTCGGCAGCAGCTGACATTTCAGCATTGTCGATCAGGCGGACAACAGAGGCTGGACCAGCCGGATATTGCTTGCTGAGCACTTCAAAGTGGAGGCTAGCCAGGACAGTGCCCTTCCAGCACGCGATTGCGCTGGTTGCTTCACGACCTGCCACAAATGCCTGCGCGTTCACTGTGGATGGACGACGGAGCAGTGACTGCCAAACAAACGTTTTGTCTTGCTCTACCAGGGCACGCCTGGCCGCGCGAGCCAAAGCCGAAAATGAGGACACTCTTAGTCCCTGGAAGGCACGTTCGGCCTCTTCAATCGTGCGGATGACTCTGACGCCCTCGCCACCTGAAGTGCCGTCGGCCTTCAGAACAGTCGGAAACCCCTTGTGGGCGATCCATTTTCCGAGATCATCAATACCCACAATGACCGAAGTTTCCGGAACACGGATACCTTCTTCTCGAGCGAGTTCAATGAAGGCAGTTCGTGCAAACACGACCGGAAAGCTCGCAGGCGCACCGAGCGAGCGCTCAATCAGCGTGCAAATCAGTTGTCCCGCTTTCCCGCGGTGCTGTTCGCGATCGTACAGGCGGTGCAGAAGGAGGGCTGCGACGTCGTCACACGGAACAATGAAATCTGGTTTTGCGGCAGCGATGGCATCAGAAAATGAGGTCAACGGCGTTAGAGAACGATACGTGTGCGTTTGGCGCACAGCACTCGTCTTGCTGAGTGGATGACGAGGCGGGCAGACAGCGTCGACCGTGCAGCCCGCATTGGCCATTGCCATCGTCAGGCGAGCAGTCGAGACCCAGCGACATGTCGCGGCAATCAGAACGGTTGGTCTCACCTGGGCTCGGCCTCCCAATTTGGTATAGCCCGCAGAACACACAGCTGCCTGCGCGAAAACGGGCAAACTAGGACATGGCAATCTGTCGGCCAAAGCCGGGGAGGAATGGGGAACCGAACTCAGCTGTACCCTACTGACAAAGAACCAGTTATGCCCGATCGCGATTTTCTATGGCTTAGCGGAACGCCCGAGATGGAAAGCATCTGTTCATTGTGTAAAAATTTATTTCTAGTTACGCTTTTCGACCAGAAGTACTGAAACAGCCTCCATGTTCTCGATTGAATTCTTCTGACAGGCAGTTCTCGCTTGGGTCATAATGTTTTTTCACGAGGATTGAGGAACGAAAGATGAATAAGTCGGGCCCTCCGGTTCGCAATATTTCTGATACCGCCCGCTGGGTGGCCTATTTCCGGGCGCGCGAAACGCAACGACCCGACGGGCTGTTCCGCGACCCATACGCCGAACGCTTGGCCGGTGAACGTGGCTTTGAGATCGCAAACACTCTGCGGGACGGCAACAAACACGAGTGGGCGTGGGCAGCGCGCACGTTTCTGTTTGACAAGTTCTTGCTTCGCGAGATTCAAGGCGGAGCGAATTTGGTGGTGAACCTCGCCGCTGGACTCGATGCACGACCTTATCGGATGCAGTTGCCTCAAGAGCTTCGGTGGATTGAGGTGGATTTGCCAGAAATTCTTTCCTACAAAGAAGAAATTCTCGCGAGCGAGAAGCCCGCGTGCCAACTCGAGCGCATTGGCTTAGATCTGTCGGACGTAGGAGCGCGTAAGAAACTATTCGAGGAGATGGATCGTCGAGCGACCAAAATCACCGTCTTGAGCGAAGGCCTTCTGCTCTATTTCAGCGCCGAGGAGGTCGCCTCCCTCGCCAAAGATCTCGCTGCCGGCGCGCACTTCCGGAGCTGGATTACTGATCTTGCCTCGCCCGGGCAACTCAAATTGATGCAGCGCACGACAGGCAAGCAACTCAGCGAGGCCGGTGCGGCGTTCAAATTCGGGCCGTCGGAAGGGCCACACTTCTTTGTGCCGCACGGCTGGGAGCCGAAGGACGTTCAGGGATTCTTGAAGACCGCAGCAGAGCTCCACCGGGCGCCCGCCGAATTACATTCCTTACTGCCAGAACCTAAAGGCGCGCCCGGAAATTTCCCGTGGTCCGGAGTATGCTTGCTTAACAAGCGCTGAAACTGACCCGCAAAATATGTCGCGCATTTGTCGATCAAAAAGACGCGATTTCTCGCACCTGTTTCGGGTCGACGTCGGGTAATCACCTAAAAGTGCTGTCGCATATAAACAATTCGTTAGTCAGTAAAGGAAATCTTCGTTTACCGGCACGCGGCATGTTATTGCGATCTTAATGGTTTATCGACCGCCCAGTTGGGTTAGGCAATTGCTGTTAAGGCTTGGACTTCGCTAGATGGCGCTACGGTTCTGATGACAAAAGGCAGTGTGGTGAAAAGGACGACGCGAAAGCTGGGATTGCTTGTTGCCTGCGCTCTTGCGTGCGCTTGCGCGTCGTGCCAGAACTCCGCGGATAATGCCCGCGATCAATGGAACCAGAAGGATGCGACGGCATATCTCGATCAGCACGGGAGCATGTGGATGTCATGGCCGACAGCCGCGCGCGAGCAGGGCACTTTTTGCGTTTCCTGTCATACTGCCATGCCGTATGCGCTGGCCCGCCGCGCCATGGACTTGGCGCTTGGCGAGAGCGATCCCTCGGCCAATGAACGTAAACTCGTCGACAATGTCACCGAGCGCGTGCGCCTCTGGAAGAGCATCCCACCATATTACAAGGGCCAAGCCGAACAATCGCGCGGGGCCGAGGCAGTCCTTAACGCGCTTATTCTTGCCAACTATGACGCACGGAGCGGAAACCTCAGCGCCGACACGCGTGCGGCCTTTGATGACATGTGGAAACTTCAAGAGACGACGGGCAAAGAGCGCGGCGCGTGGGAATGGATTCAGTTCAATAACGAGCCGTGGGAAGCGTATGACTCGCCGTATTATGGGGCCACACTAGCGGCGATTGCCGTCGGCTTGGCTCCTGAGAATTACCGGTCGGCTCCGGAAATCCAACAGAATCTCGAACTCCTACGCGAATATCTCAATCGCGAATACGCGGCGCAGACGCTGCTGAATCGCATATCGCTCTTGTGGGCGGCGGCGGAACTGCCCGGGATCCTCAAACCAGATCAGCAACAGAGCATTATCGAAGAGATTCTGAGTAAACAACAAGCGGACGGAGGCTGGTCCACGTCTTCGCTTGTCGGGACGTGGAAACGCAGAGACGGAACACCGCTGGTGATGAGAAGTGATGGGTATGCCACCGGTTTGATCACGTACGTACTGCAATTGGCCAGCGTCTCGCGCAATAACGTTCCCTTGAAGAATGGTTTGTCCTGGCTGAGGCGCAACCAAACCTGGTGGGGCGGTCACTGGCAAGGCTACTCCTTGAATACATGGCATTATGATTTGCATCCCGTCGGTTCGCACTTCATGAACGACGCCGCAACTGCTTATGCGGTGCTTGCTCTGACGCAAAGCGAAACAGGAGGAAGCGGCCCAGCGGCTGAGCAAGCAACGCGCGCAGGTGTGGAGCACGTGCAAGTACCGGGCAAACAGAAGTAGCGGCGAGTTGACACGAAATCGATGCGGCTGCAATTGAGGCCGCTAGCATTGTAAAAACAATTCACCACAAGTAATAAGTGTTTTCCAGCTTCCCCGCTGTTGAACCGCGTATGTCCATGTAAATACGATAATTATTGGCATCCGAGATGGCTACCCGATTGCCCGTTAAATTGGCTGCCCCGAACCATGCGCGCCAGGGATCCGAGCAACGCCGAGCGTAAAGACAGGACTGGCAAAAGGAGTTTGGTCTAAAGCCCATGTTGGAGATTGCCATCGTTGGAGCCGGGCCGTACGGACTTTCCATCGCGGCGCATTTTCGGCGTCGTGGTATCCCATTTCGTATTTTCGGCCGCGCGATGGACAGCTGGCTGGCGCATATGCCGAAAGGCATGATGCTCAAGTCTGACGGATTCGCATCGAACATCTACGATCCGAATCGCGATTTTGCGCTGAAGGATTTTTGCGCCGAACGGCAGATTGAGTACTCCGACGCCGGAATTCCGGTGCGCCTTGACACTTTCGCTGCTTATGGGCTGGCCTTTAAAGAGCGGCTCGTGCCGGAATTAAAAGAGAGCCTCGTTGTCAGCGTGGGGCGCGAAGGCGGCGGGTTTATTCTGCGGCTTGACGACGGAGAAATTGTTAGGGCGAAACGTGTGGTACTCGCCGTTGGGATCACCCACTTTGAGCATGTTCCCGTCAACTTATCGCATTTGCCCGCCGAATTTCTATCGCATAGCTTCCATCATCACGACCTGGAACGGTTCAAAGGACGCGGCGTTGTGGTGATTGGCGCAGGATCCTCGGCTATCGATTTGGCCGGATTGCTGAACGAATCCGGCGCTGATGTGACGCTTGTCGCGCGCCGCGCTTCTTTGACGTTCCACACAAAGTCGATGGGGAAGCCGCGTTCTTTGTGGCAGCGAATGCGGCATCCAAAATCCGGGCTTGGCCCCGGCCTGCGATCGCGCTTCTTTGCAAATGCACCCGGGGCGTTCCACTATTTGCCCGAGCGACTCCGTCTAAAAACAGTTGAAAACCATCTGGGCCCTTCCGCTGGGTGGTTCGCGAAAGACAAAGTAGTTGGTCGAGTCCCTCTGTTACTTGGATACACGCCCGAGCACGCCGAAATTCAGGACGGTAAAGTGCATTTAACTCTTCGCGCTGCGGATGGCACCGAGCGGGAGATTCTGACCGAGCACATCATTGCGGCCACTGGTTATCGAGTCGATCTAGAACGATTGGCATTCCTGAGCACGGATATTCGCAAAGAGTTGAAGGCGGTGAATGGCACGCCTGTGCTCTCGTCGACGTTCGAATCGTCGATGCCGGGCCTTTACTTCGTGGGAATTGCTTCCGCCAACAGCTTCGGGCCCGTAATGCGATTTGCGTTCGGTGCGGGTTTTGCAGCTCGTCGTCTGACACAAACGATGGCGAAATCCATCTCGCGAGAGCGCGTACGCGTTCCGGCTCGCAATGTGGCGGCTGTTCCGGTGGCAGAAGGAACTCGTGCAATTTTGAAAAAAACGGAGTCCGGCGTCTGAAAGCAAGAGGATGTGAGCGCGTGAAAGCAGAAACCATCGCAATTCACGGAGGCTATGAAGGCGACCCTGCGACGAAGGCCGTCGCAGTGCCGATCTACCAGACCATCGCGTTCGAGTTCGATAGCGCAGAGCACGGAGCCGCGTTATTTAATCTCGAGGTGCAGGGGAATATCTACACGCGAATCGGGAACCCCACGAACACAGTGCTCGAAAAACGCGTCGCCGCGCTGGAAGGAGGCGTTGATGCGCTGAGTGTCAGCTCCGGGATGGCAGCTCTGCACTACGCATTTGTGAATATCGCCGAGATGGGAAACAACATTGTTTCCCTTCCGCAGCTTTATGGCGCCACGTATACGTTGCTCGCGCACATCCTGCCAAAACAAGGCATCGCCGGCCGGTTCGCGGAAAGCGAGCACCCCGATGCCGTCGAAAAAATGATCGACGAGAATACTCGAGCCGTCTTTTGCGAGAGCGTCGGGAACCCGGCGGGAAACGTCGCGGACATCGAAGGATTGGCGCGAGTGGCGCATAAACATGGCGTGCCGTTGATCGTCGATAACACGATAGCGACTCCAATCCTATTGAGACCGATCGAGCACGGCGCCGACGTCGTGGTGCATTCGATGACGAAATTCATGGGCGGACACGGCACGACGCTCGGCGGAATGATCGTGGACGGCGGGAAATTTCCATGGCGCAAACACGCGAAGAAATTCTACATGCTGACGGAGCCCGAGCCTGCCTATCACGGCGTTGTTTACACCGAGCACTATGGGGCTGCTGCGTATGTGGCGCGATGCCGCACCGTGGCTCAGCGAAACACGGGATCGACGTTGTCGCCCTTCAGCGGATTCCTGCTGCTTCAAGGCGTCGAGACGCTCCCTCTGCGTATGGAGCGCCACGTGGAGAACGCTCGAAAGGTTGCCGAGTACCTGCGCGCCCACAAGATGGTGGAATGGGTCAATTACGCGGGATTTCCGGACAGCCCGCTTTACGCAATGGCGCAGCGGTATTTGGGTTCGCGGCGTTGCTCGCTGCTGACGTTTGGACTGAAAGGCGGATTCGAGGCCGGCGCGAAATGTTTCAACGCTCTTCGGTTATTTAAGCGAATGGTCAATATGGGCGATGCCAAATCGCTGGCATGCCATCCTGCATCGACGACACACCGGCAACTGTCTCCCGATGAGCAACAGAAAGTGGGCGTGACACCCGAAATGATCCGGTTGAGCGTGGGCATCGAGCACATTGATGACCTTCTGGCCGATCTTGGCCAAGCGCTCGAGAAGGCGGTCGCATGACACCAAAGTTCTGTGCGAACACGTCTTCAGGAAACAGCAACATGGGAGATGTCTCGTGCCATTAATGCTGAAAGGAGGCCAAACTCCGGCACGCTGGACAAAGGAGCAGCGTTGGCAGGCGCTTGAACCGCGCGATCACAATTACAACGGGGGCAACTGCATCGAGATAGCTCTGATTAACAACATGCCGAACGCCGCCCTGGCAGACACCGAGTTTCAATTCTGTGAGCTTCTTGCCGCGGCCGCTGGCGACATCCCGGTGCGCATTCAACTCTATTCGCTGCCTGAAATTTGCCGAAGCGCGCAGGCCCGGCAGCACATGCACGGGCGGTATTTGGACATTCGTGATCTGCTGAATAATCGTTTTGACGCTGTGATCATTACGGGAACTGAACCCCGGCAGCCCGATTTGCGGCAGGAGGCGTATTGGCAAACGTTAGTCGAGGTTTTGGATTGGGCGGAACAAAACACCGCCTCGACGATCTTGTCGTGTTTGGCAGCGCACGCGAGCGTTCTGCACAGCAACGGCATTGAGCGGCACCTGCTCCATGAGAAGCGCTTCGGCGTCTTTGACGAAAAACAAGTGTCGCAGCACGTGCTTACAGCGGATGTGTCGGACGTGATTCGGATACCACACTCGCGCTGGAACGAGCTTCGAGAAAACGACCTGGCCGCCTGCGGCTACGTTCTCCTGACGAAATCCAAGGAAGCTGGCGTGGGTTTATTTGCGAAGCAGGTGCGAAGGAGTCTGTTCGTTTATGTCCAGGGCCACCCGGAGTACGAAACCGAGACGCTCCTGAAAGAATACCGAAGAGACGTCAAGCGATTTCTAAGGCACGAGCGCGAAACCTACCCATTATTGCCGCACGGGTACTTGAATGCAGAGGCGACGAAACGAATGTGCGATTTTCGCGAGCAGGCCCTTTCGAATCCACAGGAAGACGTTCTCGCTGCGTTCCCGGACTCGTTCGTTACCGAGACATTGCAAAATGGCTGGCATTCCTCCGGCGCCCGCGTTTACTGCAATTGGTTGCAGTATGTAGCAGCGAGAAAGGCTGGCGCTCCGGCGTTCGCGGCGATGAATCGCGCCGGGAATCGCTTCGCCAATCGCGAATCCGCTTAAGAAAGCCTGTGATCGAAGATCAAGTGGCCGACATATTGATGAATCTTCCCGCGCGGATCAGCGACGTGCTGAAACCATGGGTAGAACGCTCGCCAGGTCGACCGGCTCTCGTCGAAACCGATGGGGCTTGGACTTATCGGGAATTGGCCTGCGCTATCGGTGAGAGCGAGGCTTGGCTTCGCAGCTTGGGCGTGCGCCCCGGCGATCGGGTCATGATCGTGTGCGAGAACTGCCGAGCATTCGTTGCGATTCTTCTGGGCTTGGCGGCTCTCGATGCGTGGCCAGTGCTGGTGAACGCACGCCTCTCCGCGCGAGAGATCGATCGGATCCGCGATCACTGCGATGCGCGGCGCGTGATCTACACTACGAGTGTGTCGCCACATGCAAGGGAACATGCCAAGCGCCATGGTGCCGTCCTCGAGGAAGTTGCAACTCTGGGGTCGATCGGCGTCGGTCCGCTGAACGAAAAGACTGAACCGGAGCTCATGGAAACGGATCCTGCCGACCGCGTTGCCGCACTGATCTATACGTCCGGAAGCACCGGTCTGCCGAAAGGCGTGATGCTGACGCATCGAAACTTGCTATTCGTCGCGGCAGTATCGGCGAAAATTCGCGCGCTGGCACCAGATGACCGCATCTACGGCATTTTGCCAATGTCTCATGCTGTGGGGTTGTCTGTGGTGCTTCTAGGAGCATTGATCAGCGGCGCGACACTTTATTTGTCGCCGCGGTTTGATCCCGTGGCAGCGCTCGCCGGGCTCGAACGCGATCGGTTGACTGTGGTACTCGGCGTGCCGGCAATGTTCGCCTTGCTGCGCGAATACGCAAATTCGAAGGGGATCCATACGCTGAAGTTCCCTGCCCTTCGAATCATTTCGTCGTCCGGCGCTCCGCTTGACACGGCACTGAAAGCATCCGTCGAGAAACTCTTCGGATTGCCGCTTCATAACGGTTATGGCGTCACGGAATGCTCTCCGAACATTGCGCAAGCAAATGTCGAAAAGCCGCGGAAAGACACTTCCGTCGGCCAGATTTTGCCGGGAGTTGAAGTGAAGCTGGTGGGACCTGATCGAAAAGCGGCGGCAGACGGAGAAGTGGGAGAATTATGGGTGCGCGGGCCGAACGTGATGAAAGGCTACTATCGCGCGCCCGATGAAACCGCGTCCGCGATTGATGCGGAAGGATGGTTCAACACGCGCGACCTCGCGCGGTTAGAAGACGGCAATCTCTTTATCGTGGGGCGTACGAAGGAGTTGATTGTTCGCTTCGGATTCAATGTTTATCCCGCCGAAGTGGAAGCCGTACTGAACGCTCATCCGGCGGTTGTGCGCTCCGCCGTGATTGGCCGGCCAGTCGAAGGAGTTGAAGGAGAGGAGGAGGTTGTTGCGTTCGTTCAGCCGTTGCCGAACTCATCTCTGACAGCAGCGGAATTGGCTGAACATGCCGCGCGCGTTCTTGCGTCATACAAGCGGCCGTCGCAGATCGTGCTGATTCTAGCTATGCCTTTGACGCCGACCGGAAAAGTTATGAAGGATGAGCTTGCCAAGGTGGCACATCACACCTGAAACTGCCTTACAAAATTCACAAGCTAGTGAATCCTAGGCGTTTAGTCGAGTTCGTTTTGCAGAATTCAGCGTAACGGGGAAACCTGTCGCTGCCCTATAGACATTCCGGATCGCTACCGAGGACTGCCAGTTCGACTAAGATGAAATATTGACGTCGACCGACGGAGGAACTGCGAGGCCAAGCCTCATCCTCTGAAGTCTTTCGAGTTGCTTGAGCGTGCGATCGAAAGAACGCTCGAGGCTCGCTTCGTATCTGAGCAGCCGGTCCAGCCCCGCAGAGTCCGGGACATTCTGACGCAGGGCCTCGAGCTTCGCCCGTGAGGTTTCGACGGCAGCGTGTTCCTTTCGGTAGCGTTTGAGACGGCGGATCTCAGTATCGATCGAGCACACGAAACTCTGCTGACATTCTTCCGGCGTGGCGAATCCCTCCCTTTCGCGCTCCTCTTGAGATGCTCGTGCCGTCAGGAGCCATACAAAGTAATCACGAAAAGGACTTCCGTGAAAGCGGCTGCTTGCAGGCGAGCCGTAGATTTTGTCCAAGACTTCCCTGTCCCGTTCTTCGTCGAAGCCGTCTTTTGCTATTCGTTCTCGCAACTCCAAAAGGAAGTCCAAGCACCATTCCAGTACACCTGGATTTTCAATTTTCCGAATCAGGCCAGCAGAAGAGCCAAATTGGCTCGATCTTTCAATTTCTTCCGCCTCATCGAATTGTCGATTCTGCTGGTCCCATTCAAGAAATTCTACTTTACTTTGAACCTCCGCGCGCTCCGCGACAATCAGGCGACGATACCGCCAAAGGAGTGTCGCGAGTTTCTCGACGAGAACATCCTCCAGCGTTCCTTCTGGATCAAAATCTTTTCGAAGTCCACTGAGTAGGGAATCAAAGTCCGTTTTCGACTCGTCCTTCAACAACGCAGCCCTGGAAAAGATTCCATGCTTGACGGCGTTATGCCTGCTCCGGTCCTTCCCTTGAGGAGTACGCGGTCCCGTTGCCCGTCTCTCCACCCTCGCTGATTCTATTTGCTGGCTGGCCATTTTCTTTCTTCCCACGCATTCGCCTTTTCTTCTCTATAATAATAGTAAGCCACAAAATGGATAATGCAAAGTAGAATTTTCTGTTCGCATTGACGTGAATCTATGAGGGTTGTTTTTGTTTTCGGTGCGTTAAGAAGCGCTGAAGAAACTTCTGGCCTTCCTTCCTATAACTCTCTGAACCGGCTCGAAGAAATGCCTCGCAAACTTGTGCCACACTCCGACTTTCGTGAGCGGCGATTGTTTCCATACTGCTTTTGAGGTCTGAAGGGACTCGGAAGGTTAGTCTTGTATCTTTCTTCATGACGGCAAGATTCTACCATCCTTCTTGACTGTAATTCCGACCGCAAGCGCTTGACTTACCGTTAATATATATGTCATCCTATAGCATCCATAGAATGACAAAGGATGCCACATGAAAAAACAAAACACCGCCGTTAGAACTAACTTGAGAAACGCCAAGATTCTATTCGGCGACATCCCCAAAATGACTGTCCAAGATTTGAAGCAACTGACAAATAAGTACGCGCTATCGGTGGCCGCCGGAGACCTCCAACTCCTTAGCGGGCACTGGTACGTAACACATGCTGGGCTGCTCCGCGTCGCTCAACGGCGGCGGTGCCTCGGGATCACGACACTAGTGAAGATGGGACTGTCAGATCCAGCTTGTAGCCGTTGGGTTTTCAAAGCCACCGTCTTTAAGAGCCCCGAATCGAAAGGTTTCGTTGGCTACGGGGACGCGGACCCGTCGAACGTGTCTTCGCTCGTCCATAGCGCCGAGATGCGCGTGGCCGAAACACGAGCCGTCAACCGCGCCCTTCGCAAAGCTTACGGTATTGGTCTTTGTTCGGTTGAGGAGCTTGGGTCATTCTCTTCCCCGGTTGAGCCAACTCGAAGCAAACAGAACAGTTCACGCTTCACGAATGGCAACGGTTCGAGCAATGGCCAGCCGCGGCTGCGCGATCGCCTCTGCCTGCTTATCCGCCACCACCAACTCGATTCCAATCTCGTGAAACGCTATGCCGCCGAGTTCTGCGGAGCCGAAGAGCTGCGAGAAGCCAGCCGCGATATGGTCGAGACCTTCATCGATCATCTCGGCAAATGGGCTATCGAAGACCACGCTGGACTCCTGTCGAAACTCAATAGCTATTCCCAAGCGCAGGAGGTCGTCCACCAATGAAGCGTTACATCCCCGGGCTCCACCAAGTCTCGGATCACCATGGCAATCAGCTCGACGGAGTTTTCCTCGTGCGTGTCGAGCAAGCTTTCTATCGTTGGCATCCGCATAAGCCGTTCTTCATCCTGAGGTTTTCAGTTCTCGAGCCGAAGGAGTCTGCCGGGCAGATTCTCAGCGGCCGGCTGTACTCCAGCGCGAAGGCTCTCTGGAAGCTGCACTGGTTTCTTCGCGACTTCGGTTACGACACGGACCTGCTCGGTCGAGATGAAGTCGATGAAAAGGCACTGAAGGGACTTCGCGGAAGCGTCCGAATCTCCCATGTCACGCTCAATGGAAACACCTATCCGAACCTCGAGGGCTTCGCTCCGGAAGCAGACTGGGAAGAGTTTGCAGGGGTTGGGCCGCAAGACCGACGGGAAAACGGAGAACGGCCATGACGTACAGCTATACGCAGATCAGCCAGTACCTGCGCTGCCCGCGAAGCTATCGCTATCGGTACCTGGACGGCTGGCAGGAAAAGGAAACCAAGGCTTCGCTGCTCTTTGGCCGGTGCTTCGAGAAGGCGCTGGCCGCTTATTTCTCTCAGGAGGACAGCGCCGCGACCTTATTTACAGAGTGGGGTGTCTGGCGGGAAGCAACGCTGGAATATTCAAAGAGCGATTCCTGGGACCGGATGGCGCATCAGGGAGTGCACCTGCTCGAGTTGTTCGCACGCGGTAACCGAGTGCGGATCGAGGATCCTCGCAAGGACCTCCAGGTCAAAATCAACCGCTCGCTGCCCGATGGCAATGACTTCGTTTCCTACATTGATGCCCTGGGATGTTTGGACGGGACACGTTGCATCATCGATTGGAAGACCACTACGAGTCGGTATCCAGAAGAATCCTCGGGTCTGCTCGCGCTTGATCCACAGCTGATTTGCTATTCATGGATTACGGGTATATCAGACGTCGCGCTCGTGGTCTTCGTCCGCAAGCAGACGCCCGAGATTCAATACCTAAAGACCTCAATCACCGAGGAACAGCGGCGGGAGTTCGGCCGGCTAATCGAAACGACCGCTTCTCAGATCGAGGCAGGCCAGTTTCTGCCGCACAGCGGCATTCGATTCCCGCAAAATGGCTGTGTCAGTTGCGCCCATCTGGGACTCTGCCTCGAAAATCAGGGAATGATCGACGCAAAGCTGATCCGTCGGCCGGGAGCGAGTGACCTTGATTGGCTTGACCAGCTTGAGGATTAACGGACAGCAGCTAATGCCTCCGAAACTCAATCGAAAGAGAGCCTTGTTTGTGCTCATCAAGATCGAGGAGATCCTCGCTTGGGAGAAACGGATCGAGCGCGAGCGGGACGCCAGATTCGTTGAGCTAGGCCGGTACCTTTGTGAAGTGCGGTCAGGACAGTACTGGCGGCTCGATCAGATGAAATCCTTCGACGAATTCCTGGAGAAGAAGTTCCCCGACTCGCGTCGCAAGGCTTATTACCTGATGGCGATTCACGAGCACTTGACGAAGGTGCCGAAGCATCAGCTCAAGGAAGTCGGGTGGACGAAGGCGACGGAGTTAGCGAAGGTCGCGCGGCGGGAGGGACAACGGTTCGAAAGTGCAACCTGGGTGCACAAAGCGCAGGCGCTATCGAAGGAAGAGTTCAAGCGCGAGGTCGAGAAACACCTGACGGGCAGAGACACGGAACCCTGGGAGATCCTCTACTTCAAAGTGTACAAGAGCCAGCTAGCGGTGATCGAACAGGCCTTGGAGATTGCAGGGCTGATGCTGGGGACGAGCAAATCGCGAGGCTACTGCTTGGAGATGATTTGTGCGGATTTTCTGGCGGGAGCGAGCCAGGACAACAACCGCGAAGCTGTGCTGCTTTCGATGAATAGAATGTTTGCGATGCTTTCCGGACCGATGAAAGTGAGCTTTCTCGAAGGGCTGCAAAAGGCGTCGTGACTTCCCTGCGCCAAAAACGACCTCGCCTTCGACTGGATCCGCAGGCTTACCAAGAACTTCGAAAACAAGTCCTAGAGCGAGACGGCTGGAGATGCCAGAACTGCGGATCTTCGGAGAATCTCCATGTTCATCACATCCAATCGCGGGGCCGACTGGGAGACGACGCGCTCGAAAATCTGATAACACTTTGCGCCAGCTGTCATCAGGATGTGCACCTCCAATTCCATCGGACAACCCTCGAACGAAAATGCTTTCCCCAATAGGCGATCGCACCGCTAAGAGAGATCTTCGATTCAGAGTGGAACTTCGATCAGCGTTGGGCCTTCGCTTTCGAAGCCATTCTGCAAAGCTTTCGCAAATCCATCGAGTGAATTGACGCGTGTGCCGGGTACGCCCATGCCCTTTGCGAGCGAAACCCAGTCGAGGTCGGGCCGACCGATTTCGAACAATTCGCGTGCCTGCGGCCCGGGATCGCCGACACCGAGATTGGCAAACTCGCGTTTAAGAACAGCGTAATCCCGGTTAGCGAAAACAACCGTTGTGACATTCAGGCCCTCGCGCGCCATGCTCCAGAGCGATTGGGAAGTGTACATACCGCTGCCATCGGCAGTCAGGCACAGCACACGGCGAGCAGGACACGCGACTGCGGCACCGACAGCAAGTGGCATGGCAATCCCAATCGAGCCGCCCGTATTCGCGAGCCAGTCATGGGGCGGAGATCCTTTTGTGGCCGCCATCATGCCTCGACCCGAAGTCATGGATTCGTCAACCACGATGGCATTTTCAGGCAGAAGCGCCGCAACTGCAGCCGCGAGACCGGCAAGAGTGATATCGCCCGTTGGCACTGCCGGCTGCGTTGTCTTTTCGGTCAACGGCTGCGTTGTGCTTGCTGACAAAGCCGCGGCCAGAGCGTCGAGCGCGCCGGCATAATCTTCGCCGGGAATCGCGAGCGTATGGATCTCGCATTCCGGCGATGTGAGCACGCTGTCCTTGCCGGGTTGGGCGAAGTATGCGACGGGAGCCGATGCGCCGACCAGGATTAGCTGGCGAAATTCCTTGAGCAGCTCGACGGCTTGCTCGCGGACGTAGGGAATGCGCTCTACTGAGGGCGTACCGGCGCCACGTTCCATGCGCGCGAAGGGATAGGGCGAAAGTAGCTTCGCATTCGTGGAAGCCGCGATGCGTCCGGCTGCCGCTAATCCTTTGCCGTGAAGTGTACTTCCGGCAAGCACCAGGCCGGATCGCAAGCCCGACCGTAGCATGGTTGCCGCGCGCCCGACGGCCTTGTTGGCTGGCATGGGCGCCTGAGGTAAGTTGGAGATCGCAGCAACGGAGCCGCCCTCGGCCCAGGCAACGTCGGCGGGAACGATCAGAGTGGCAATCTGGCCTGGCGCCGTACGCGCAGCAACGATCGCCGCCGCCGCATCCCGGCCGATATCAGCGGTAGCAAACGATGTGCGAAGCCACCTGGAATAGGGCCGCGCGATAGCTTCAATGTCGGACGTGAGCGGTGTGTCGTGTGGCAGGTGGTAAGTCGCATGCTGGCCAACGAGGTTAACAATCGGAACCTGTGCGCGGCTGGCATTGTGCAGATTGGCGAGGCCGTTGGCGAGACCGGGGCCGAGATGAAGCAGCGTGCACGCCGGCTTCCCCGCCATGCGTGCGTAACCATCTGCCGCGCCTGTAACAACGCCTTCGAAGAGACCAAGCACACAACGTATTTCGGTGGCGCGGTCGAGCGCAGCCACGATATGGAGTTCCGACGTCCCAGGATTCGTGAAGCAGGCGTCAATCCCGCTGGCGGCGAGCGTGCGAACTAAACTTTCTGCGCCGTTCATCTGTTCACGGCCTCAAGAGCCTCTCGGCCGAGAATCCGCGGAACAGCGTTGTCACATTTCCTTACGGATCTCATTCCGAACAGAATGCTCGTCACAAGTAACGAGAAAGCGCAGAAGCGAGGATTTTGGAGTGCATCCTGAGAATTCCGTGATGACTGCCGCGGACGGTCTCGATCTCGAAGCCAGATGCTAGGCGGGGCCAGATTGCTAGAGGATCAGGATAATGGGAGCTCTCGGCTCGCACGAAATTGATTTTGCCCCGGTAAAAGCCAGGCCGGTATCGAATCCACGCCAGAAAATCGCTGAAACGCTCCCGCTCCTTAACAAGACTGAGCGGCACACGAACAGTCCGATTGCTGGACGATCGCACGAGATCTGAAACGCGATACCGCAGCTGAGCAGCAGCAAGGTGGCTGCGTTTCCAGAATGCCAGCGGTTCAGTGTGCGTGTACGAGTCGACCATGGCCAGCAACGCCACATCTTCTCCACTCGCGGAGATGCGTCGTGCCATTTCAAATGCGACAACACCGCCGAGCGAATAACCGATTAGAGCGTAAGGACCGCGCGGTTGCACGTTCCTAATTGCATCGAGATGGAATTGAGCCATGTCTTCGATGCGCGCAAATGGCGGGGCCGCACCATCGCTGCCATTGGCCTGGAGTCCGTAAATCGGGCGAGATGTTCGAATGTGCTTTACGAGGTCGAAGAATTCCATCACGCTGCTGCCGAGGCCGTGTGCGATGAAAATCGGCGGCTGCTCAGCACCAGCTTTCAGCAGTACGAGGGGCGAAAATGGCGGTGGTGCGGGCTGATCCAGCACGTCGGCTAGAGTCGCGATCGTTGGCGCGCGGTAAATCGTCACAGGCAGCAGTTCCCGGCCACACACATCCGCGATTTCGGTGAATAATTTCGTAGCGCACGCAGGGTCGCCGCCGAGATCAAAAAAATTGTCTTCGGGACCGATTGATGAACGTTCAAGCACGCGCTGCCAAATCGGCGTAAGTGCGTCGATCGTCGCGCTAGTGCCTCTCTCTCGGGCAACGCTCTCAACCATTTCCAATGGTTCGCCGATCATGCGTGAGCGAACTCCTTAAGGGGCTTGGCGACCCCGCATCGCGCATCGCGGCGTCAATTGGTTCTCGTTAGCGCGCCAGCCAAGTGTTGACGGACGGCTCGACAACCATACCTGCAGGATAGACACGCAAAATGACAGGTTTTGTCCCCATTGTGCCAATCGATCCCATTTGGCGTCTGGGTTGTTGTGTATCCTGTACCGCTTGATGGAGGGGATGAGCCCTGAGCCAGTGCGAAGGCATGCTCAACTCGCCCAATCCGAACGTACGGATCCATGGGAGGAATGAAGCCGCGTAGTTTGTCGTTCGGATCACCACTAGTCGACTACTGGGGACGCAGACTTTGCTCGCGACAGAACCTGAGCAAGCTCGCGGATTGTGGGAGCGTCGAAAAATGACGCCAAAGGCAACCGGACTCCAAATTCGTGCTCGATCTGGGTGAGCAATTGAACGGCGAAGATTGAATCTCCTCCTAGATCGAAGTAGCTTTGATCGGGCTCAATCGATCGAATGCCCAACAACTCCTGCCAAATCTGAGTGAGTCGCTTAATGGGATCATCCTGGGTGGACGCAGAGGGAGGATGCGATTGGGCAGACACACATGTATCAGCCTTTTCATCGCTTGCCTGACGCTTCTCGATGCTCATAGCACGAATCTCCAAAATGTAGACTGCCAGCCGTTGGCCCCAGTTAAGCTGGATGCGGAGCTCCGAAATCGCGTCTAGCAAAGCCCAATTTACCCCTGGCCACTACCGTGCTGTCTACGGTGACCACACCTTCCACCAGTGCGGAGTCTTTTATAAACTTGAGGACTTCCACGCTGATTTCCATTCGATCTCCGGGAGCCACTGGGACGAGGAATCTCATGTCATTAATGGAGCCGAGTGCTAAGAACTCTCCTGCCCGAGTTCCAGTTCCGGTCGTCTTGGCGAAGAGAATGGAAGCTGATTGACCGATGGCTTCAACAATCAAGGTTCCAGGCATTACGGCGTGCTCTGGGAAATGCCCAAGAAACTGGATCTCGTTGCCACTCACATTCTTGGTTGTGCGGATGCTCCGACCCGGTTCGAGCGAGATCACGCTATCGACCATGATCATGGGAAAGCGTTGCTTAAGAGCTGCCCGCACTTCCTCAAATGTCATCAGAGGGATGGTCATTTCTCGAAATGTTTGCCGGGCAAAACTGGTTGACGAGCAGAGCCCGTTTGCCTGCCGGACATTTCTCTGCCGCGTGCGACGTGATCTCGCGAATCAACTAGGACTTCAATTTGGGGGGCTATCACTGGGCAAATATTGCAGTGGGTCCGCCTCGTCGGTGTCGCAGAATCATGGCGGTGGCGCGCGGCAAGAACCGCGAACCAACCGGTACAGTACTGGCGTCGGAGACAAGCCGGGTCACCCGCAGGCCGACTTCTTCAGCCATTTGGAGAGGCTGGCTTTCTTGATTGTATTCAAAAACATGGTCTCGTTGCGCAGATTCGATGGCCGTGCTGAAGAACACCAGGCCGTCCGGCGAAAGCCGCTGCGGAATTGCCCGAAAGAGGGGCTCAGGATTAGGCAAGTGCTCGGCAAGCATGGCGGATATTACTCCTTGGTATTTTCCTGCACCATCGGAATTATCAGTTTTTAGAACATCGGTGACTGCAAACTTTACGCGACCAACGTGCCCTGATACGGCGAGCAGACGATTGGCTACAGCCACAGCTGGGGGGCTGATATCCACACCTTCAACCTCGATGTCCGGCCTTTCTTCTGCGGCCAGAAGGCTAAGCACGCCATGTCCAGCCGCCAGTTCAAGTATAGTCGCGTTCGGGGGCAGCTTTCTCAAGAACTCATTCCGAAACATGGCGAGATGATTGAGCATGGAAGGCCAGAACACGTAGATGAGAATGGCAGCCCACATATAAGGCACCATGTAACTTTCATCTTCATACACTCCTGACATGATCTCTGGCATACCTTCCGGTGTGTAGCCGCCGGCGCGCTCGTAAACTCGTTGAGCCCGCGCGACGCCGAGGCAGTACTTCGCATAGCCGAGCGCCGCATCGTCGAATGCTTTCTTACCGTAGGCTGCTTCAGCCCAACCCGCCAGAGGATCAAGCAGCCACGCGCACAATTCCCTGTTTGCCTCGAACGTCGCGCGGGCAGCCGGCGCTAACAGCTTGGCCTTAGATTCCAAGGCCTCCAAAAACAGTTCCCCGTAGCTCATCGATCCAGACCCTCTATTTCTTTCAACCTTGCGAAGAGACGTGACGAACGAGTCGCACCGTCGGGCGGATCAAATCCGTCCCGTCCCACGGAGAGCTGAACGCGTGCATCGAGCCCAGCTTCACGATCCTGTCGACCCCTCGGCGCCCTGCGGCCCGGGCGAGCTTTTCTTCTCTGTGGGCATCACAAATCCCCAACCCCAGAGTCTGCACTGTTCCGTCAAACCTCGAGATCACATCCATGAGGTCATCCACAAGTAGCACACTGAGCGTTCGCCACTGCGTCGGCTTGGGCATTTCCGCGCCTCGTCCCAAAAGGATGGTCCAATCCGGCGAAGCGGGAAACCAGGCTTGGTTCCGAGCATCTTCCAGTAGCCACGACGCGCGGGCGAGACAAATCGCCGAAGTTGAGGCCGGATCGAGATGTCGCCGCGGGTGTGAAAGGTTCTCCTCCTCAAAAGCTCGTTTCAGATCCTCCGCGAATTCACGGGGATCACTTCCGCCGTCGGATTCGAGAAATAGCGTCTGAGGTGACGAACAGGCTTGCTGATCAAACTGCCACACGTCGCGTGCTATGCGGCGACACCAGGACGACCGCTCCGTTGGATCAGTCCACGCGCCTGCGTCCATCGCCGCGACGGATAGTCGAGGGCCAAAGACAACAACACGCGCCCAGTGAGGAAAGGGCAAGGCACGGACCTCGGAGACTGCCTCCGCGCCGCCCCAGATCATGGCACCGTCGACGCTCTTGGCCATAGCTTCGTGCAGATCCGCGCGCGAATGATCGAAGGTCACCATCAAAATGCGGAGCATCAACTCGCCAGTTCGATCGACCTCTGCGAGCTTTTCCATGATCTGCTCTGTCATCTCGACCAAGCCCGAAGGAACCCGTACGAAACAGCAATTGCCTCCGAGCAGTGCGCAGGTCATAGATAGCATCGGTTGAATCTCAATGTTCCCCGCGGGCCAATGACCTATTATTCCTAGAGGGAATGGGCGGAGTCTTGCGCGACCGTCTTCCCGCCAACCGCCCTTAAGCGAATCCGGTCCAAGCTCGCGGAGCAGTATCGGCTCTAGAGTGCTGCGCCTAAGCCACAGGCGAAGAAAGGCCACGCCAGGAACTTCGCGCAATCCTGGTCCATCGAGCGCTAGAGCCCACCGCTCAAAAACCTCGAAGACTGCTTCTGGCGAGAACTCGGTTTGCCGTGCGATCTCTCGTAGCCGCCCAGCCGCCGAAATGATTTCTTCGGGAGAATCCACTGCCTGTATCAAGTCACTCATGCAGCCTGAATCTCCGGCACGTTTTTGCGGCTGGCCGTTTCCAGGTTTCCACAGCCGCGAACCTCCGCCTTTGGCACCCTTCGCACAAAGCGAAAATACGTGCCGCGTCTTCCGCAGGAGCACCCGTCGTAGCCTATGATCTCCCCCATGTCCTCGGTCAGCACCAGAAACCCGGGAAAACTTGTCGGCAACACACTTGAGACCTGCACTAAGCCCTGCTGCCCGCGCTCAACTGGGGCAAGCGTCAACGGATTCCTTACAATGACTTCTGCGAAGGCGGGCACGTGCTTGTTACCCCGCTCACAATCCGGATAGACGACGCCGACGTTCTCGACCATGCCGTAATAATCTGTGACGCGTTCGGGGGAACAGCCAAAGACTGATGCGACACCACGGATGAACGCACTTTTCGTGACCGCTTGCTCCGTCAAGCGCTTCCAGCCGCCGCTGTGCAGCACACGCACGTTGGGCAGCGTGAGCCTGATGCCTTGACGTTCAAGCGGCTGAACAAGGTGGGTCCAGATCACATAAGTAAATCCATAAACCAGGACCTCGACGTCTTTCCATTTTGCAGCACAATTTAGAAGTTTCTCCAGGTCAAGACTTGATTCCCCCTCAGGATTCCGGCGCAAGCAGCACACAATTTCCGTCGCGAAAGATCCCAAAGCCTGAATGGCCGCGCCGCGTGCTCCGAGCTCAGCCTGTGCGGTCAGGTTTTCCGGGATATCGATGACCAGATAAGGCCTGCGCGCCGGTCCGATAAAATCCCGGATGATTGTGACGACGCCTTTTGTCATCCTTCGGGCAGTCACGGCATCCAGAACTACACGGCTCGGTGTCTGTCCAGTAGTTGCACTGGAGGTGAGAGTGCGTTTGACCTCGGCACCATCAACCAAAGCCAGCGGCGGATTCGCCTTGAAGACGCCGGCCGGCAGGTACGGCAGATCGGCAATTCTGTCAGCTGCACGAAAATCGACAGGCCAATGCTCAACGTAATTCCGGAACTGCGGATTTCGGTCGCAAGCGTAAGCGAGTTCTTTCTTCAGTAGCGCGAGCAAGGTCGAGTGCCGCTCGTCAGGAGCGAGCCCGTAAATTGTCGCTGTCAGCAGGCTCGCGATTCCGTCTTCGATCTCCGCCAATAGGCTCATGACAATGCCTGTAACTCGAACCGAGCGATTTTGCCGTTTGCCGTTTTCGGCAATTCAGCCACCACATTCACCGAGGCGCATGTCCACTCCGGCGGAAGCGCACGGCGGACTTTCTCAGCGATGCCCTTCGCTCCGCTGTCGGCAACGACGAAGAGCGCAAGCGCTTCGCCTGCCTCAGGATGCTCTACGGACATGGCAGCACACTCGTATATGCCGGGGACAGTCGCGATCTTTGCTTCCACTTCAGCAAAGCCCACACGCAGACCGCGAATCTTTATGAACTCATTCCTGCGCCCCTTGATCCAGAGATAGCCGTCTTCATCGCGACAACCAAAATCCCCGGTCTTGAGCCAGCCATCGCGAAACTTACGCTGCGTGGCATCAGCGTCGCCGAAATAGCCGGAGCAAACCGAGGGCCCCTGCACCTGGATCTCGCCGGTGCACCCGTCTGGAAGCTCCCGCCCTTCGTCATCCATGATGCGGACCACCAGATTTTCCAAAGGCAGGCCGACGCTGCCGAGCTTTTCACCCAAGCGATCGGCAGGCAGGCAAGAAATGCGGGCTGTAGCCTCGGTCTGGCCATACATGACATGGAACTTAGCCTGCGGCGCAATCTGGCACATTTCCTCAATTCTTTCAGGAGCAAGAGTGCCACCCGCCTGGAGGAAGCGTCTGAGGCTCGGCAACGGAATGGACTTAAGATTTGATCGTCGGAGCAGAACATTGAAAACCGTGGGAACACCCGCGAACGTGGTGCATCCGTACTCGTTAATCGCGCGGAGTACTTTATCGGGGAACATGAAGCGCGAGTCGAACACAACTCCGCCTCCTTGATAGAGGTGAGTGTGCATCACGCTCGCGCCAAAACAGTAGCTTATGGGCAGGATGAGCATGGCTGTTTCGTCCGGTCTCAGATTCTGGCTTCGAATGATTGCTTCCGTGTTGGCAATCAGATTTCGATGACTGACCTTCACGAGTTGCGGGCCGCCTGTAGAGCCCGATGTCGGCATCAATGCTGCGAGGTCATCTTCTGCGCACTGCGCTGGCTCGAATGATTGGGCTGGCCGAGTATCCAAGCTGCCTTCGAGCTGGAGAACGCCACACGTACTTGCCCAATCGCAGCGCACTGCTTTTTCCGTCCATACGGCTTTTGCTTGCGCCCTCGCGATCAGCCGCTCCCCCAGACTGTGCAGCACTCCATGCTCCACAGGGATCGGGACGAGGCCACCATACATGGCGCCCAAATACGCAAGCGCGCTTCCGGGATTGAGACTGCAGCTGATCAGCAGTCGGTCGCCTGCCTGCAAACCGGCAGACAAAAAACCAGCGGCAAAGCCGACGATCGAGTCAGCGACGTCTTTACCCTGAAGCGTTTGCCCAGTCGCGGCATCAATCAGATGGGAATTCGCGCCCAGACGCCCGACCAGCCGACCCGCAAAGTTCCAATCTTTAGACTTGTTCACGCTGGGCCTGCCCAAGTTTGCGCTCAATGACGCCGACGATCTGCTTTACATCCTCCATTTCCATCATGTCATCTACGTCGAAACTAAGTCCAAAAACTCTCTCGAGGCTGATGGCCAGCTCCATATGCCCCATGGAATCCCATGCGGCAATGTCGCTAGGTGTGGTATCAATGGTAACGGCCTGACGATCGACACCGAAGGCGGACTTAAAGGCTTCCTGCACTTTTCCCAACATCTCTTCCATAACGGAATCTCCCTTTTTCCTTGACGAAAGTATTTTCCCGCTGCCGTTAAACCTGGATCAGTCGTTTTCGAGCGCCCTAAACTCAGCGTTCGTTCTTTACCGTTAACATAACCAGACTGACCCGGGATGTCGCCTGATGCTTCCGAAAATTGTTTGGTCCCTAGCAAAGATACTTAAGGCTCGGCACACTCCCACTGAAGGAAGGTCCTGTGGAGCAGCGCCGCTTCACGCGCACACGAAAGTCACGCTAGGGTACAAGTATCGTATCGCCATCGAATGGGGACGCGAACCAGAGCGCACCGTCCGAAAGTGTTTTGTGTAGCACTGGATCCGCCGCCTTATAATAAAAAGGACAGATTGGATACTTTCTCGAGTACGGTCTCCATTGAGAACATACTCGCCGGACGCTTTGTGGAAAACCCAATATTTCCAAAGAATGACTTCCGATGCTTTTTGAATGCTGATAGGCTCGAAACAGCAGAGCCTCAATAACCTCTTGGTTGTCGTGCCTGATTAACATATCTGCAACGACGGATCGTCGCAGTCCGTTCGCTACATTTGTATCGGTGCGAACAGCTGCATAACCGAGCAGTTCTCCATTCTCGAAACATCCAAGAATTCGCGTGAGCCCGTGGTATCCAGGAATGTCAAAGTGCCATCGCAGGAAGGCAGGACTGCGATCGGCCAGCAGTTGGGGTCCTTCCTTCGATTTCTCAGTCCAAAGGCTTTCAAAGGCCCCTCCAATATCACTCACGTTGATTTCATTGATCTCGAAGGCGTGAGAAGAGCGCCTCGCCCACCGTCGATGAAGAATTTTGTCAGTTCTAACGGCGAGGGAAGCGAGCGGAGTGGTAATTCGTGACAATACCGGACTTAGCTCGACCTTCTTCATGACTGATTGAACGAAAGCGTGCGGCGACAGGATCCAGAAGAGAACTGTTTCGTAGTCTCTTTGGGGGAGAGGATCAACCTTGAATAGCTTGAGCATCTTCCCGGATACTTCAGTCGCCGTGGTAGCCAAAAAGAGATCAACAGAGTTCTGGCTATAGAAAGCAGATAGTAAACGAAAGCTGGCTATACGGTATCCGGGCGCAGCGACGAATCCGGTACCTGCGACGGCCCTAAGCTTTCGCCCTCCATTGTGGTAGAGCAGAGATATATTGCCCAAGTATCCGACGGTTTGGCCTTCTGCCTCTAAAACCCAGCCAATAGGGCGCTCAGGACTTGTGTCAGCCAAGGCTGGGTTATTGCGCCACAGGTGTTCCCAATTGGCGAATGAATCAGTTCTCAGGCCCCACCGTCGTTTGAGTTCTCGAACAGCATCGAAATCCGAAAAGCGCGCCTCCCGAAGCTTAACCGGTGCCACCGCGTCTGATGAGTGGACACGTAAATGGCCCTCCTGCTCAGCGGCTGCGTTTCTGCGCTTTCGAACCCGCGCCAAGATCGCTGTTACAACTCGATTTTCGATTCCGGTCATCCGATAATGAGCTGGTGCTTTTCTTTTCTGTTCCGTAGGCATGAAGATCTTCTGTCCTGTGTCTAGGAAAAAACGATTGCTTCAGTGCGTAACGCCTGAGGTAACCGCTGGGGAGGGCCGCTCAGGGATCCCACTATGCGATGGGAACTCCTGTTTTGTGGAATGGGCCGTCGCTCTTTGTCCTAAGATTCCGTTCTTATGCCGCCTACGGCATTAGGGTTGCATCGCCATCAAATGGGGATGCGTACCAAGCCGCACTACTGGCGAGCATTCGATGAAGCACCGGATCGTTAGCTTTGTAATAGAAGGGGCACGCCGGATGCTTTCTGACGTACGGCTTCCAATCACGGCACAGCTGCTGAATCTCCGGCGGGAGGCTTCTAGCCTCGAGAACATGGCTCCCCACTCGCTGCGCGTGATCGTAGGCGGCAACAAATAGAGCGCTTAGGACCTCCGGGTCATCTCGCTTCGCCAAGATATCCGCGACAATGGATCGCCGCAAGCCGTCTTCCTGGCGGGGGTTGTTGCGAATCACGGCATACCCGACAAGCTCTCGGTTTTTACAGCAGCACAGCACACGCGTGGTTCCTCTAAAGCCCGGTACATCGAAGTGCCACCGCAACGTATTTGCACTTCGATCAGCGTACAACCGAGCGCCTTCACTCAGCTTTTCCAACCAGATTGTCTGGAAATCATCTCCGATCTCATCAACGCGTATTTCGCTCACCGCCAAATGCCTCAAAACCGCTTTCGGTCGTCGCCTGCGAAGAATTCCATCCGTTCCCACTGCAAGCGAGGCAAGTATGTTACCGACGTAAGAGATCGGTTTCCTGAGTCCCATTTTTCTTGCGACCGCTCGAGCGAACGGAGCCCCTCGTAAAATCCAGAAGAGCACGGTTCCGTATCCAGGCTGCGGCAAAGGATCGGAGCCGAAAGCCCTGGCAATCTTTCCGACGGCATCAATCGCAGTCGTTGCGACGTACAGATCAACGCCAGGCTGGCCAAAAAACGCCGCCATCAACCGCATAGCGAACAGACGGTAAGCTGGTTCGACGACGAGCCCGCTGCCCGCAGTAGCCGTCAACGTCCTACCGCCATAGCAATACAGTAAAGGAATATTCCCCAGATATCCGACTATCTTTCCCTTCGACTCTAAAACCCATCCCATCGCGGGCCAAGATTCGATTCGGGCGAGAGCCGGATTGCGCCGCCACAGGCGCTCCCAGTTCTCCAGTTGGTCTACAACGATGCCCCAGCGGCGCTTGAGATCAGTCACCGCCTCGAAATCTGAGAATTGTGCTTTCCGTAGCTGAGGCGGTCGTACCGCACTCGGCCCTTCAAGATAGGCCCGGTTCTGAATGATGGCGGAAATCTCCCGCCGTGCGCGGATTTTGTTCAGTACCGCATCGATAGCGTTCTGCTCGACAGACCTCATTTTCATTGGACCCTGTACACTTCCGGAGACATTAGAGAGCATCCGGCTCCGTTGATCATCCTCAGGAAAAGCACCGATGCGCCAGTCCATAGAGATTGAAACTCTAGCCGAGCAGCAGGGCATGACGCGTCTGCGCACAGAACGAGCGGACGGGCGCGCCGACTGTTTGTGCTTTACTTCAAGAAAACAGACTCTCATCGAACTGCTGATCCAGATCGGCCACGACCATCCATTTCAACGCTTCCGGTCTTCATATTACCCGCGAGGACTACCCATCGGCCGGCTCGAAATGCGTCGACCCATAGGTGTAACTGGAAACGGGGAGGGTGGTCATTCCGCGCAAGCCCGCATCAAAGCAGTCGACGGACAAGTTGATATGAATTGTTGATGCCACAATTCGAAAGAGAGCAAAAGGTAGATGTGTCTCAAATTTTCTTGTCGGTTTTGTTCATGATGCTCAATCGTCTCGCGAATGAAATCTCGATTAAAGTACTGATTGACGGCGGCGCTCTCACTGAGTAAGCAGTCATTCACGAACGAGCGCATGGAAGTCTTTAACCACTTATCAAGCGGATTTGCAAAACCTTTCTTCCGCCGGTAGACGATTTCTTTGGGCAGCCATTTCTCAATCGCCTTTTTGTGCAGGTACTTGCCTCGAAGCCATCTGAGTCTTAGGTTGGGCGGCAACGTTTCCACGAATTCTACCAACCGGTGATCTAGGAATGGCACCCTTAGCTCGAGCGAATTGGCCATAGAGGTCTTGTCTCCGACCATGAGGAGATCGTCCGGGAGATTCGTGCGCGTATCTATATAAAGAATCTGGGTGAGGGGGTCTAGATTCTGCACTTCAGACTGCAGTCGACGTAGAACTTGCATGGCTTCAAGTCCATTTGTAGAGATCTGCTCTTTTACCCACGGTTGGAAAAGCCGATCCTTCATTGCCGCCGTAAAAAAAGAATAGACATTGACCAAGCGTGACAGAATATCCTTCTCGTAGAGAGATGCGAGACCCCGCTTCCATCGTTCTTGCTTAACCCAATGCTCACCGACTCGCCTGAGCAAGCCCCTCGTTAGGGGTTGGGGGAGACGCGAGTATAGGTCAGATAACTTCACACCGACATATCGTTCATATCCTGCCCACGGTTCGTCAACGCCCTGTCCTGTCAAAGCCACCTTGACTTTTTGGCTCGCCATGTGGCTCACAAAGTAAAAGGCCGCTGCCGTTTCATTTCCAACTGGTTCTTCCAAATCCCACAGATATCGCTCGAAATACTTTTCGTAGTCCTTGGGGCCAATGATCATCTCGGAATGGCGGGAACCGAAAATGTTCGCGAGATCGCGAGCCTCGTTTGTCTCATTGGAGTCGTCGCCATCTTCAAATCCCACGGTGAACGTGAGAACTGGCCGATCGGTCACCTTGCTCATAAGCGCGAGCAAACAGCCGGAGTCGACACCACCGCTCAGAAAGAGGCCTACGGGCACATCGCTCCTCATCTGCAAGCGCACCGCATCTTCGACCAACGCCCGATATTCCTCGATCAAATGTGATGGATTTACCTCTGGTCTCACGCGTGGTGTCGAATTCCAATATCGCTCGGTGTGAACTACACCGGATCGAACAATCATCCGATGTGCCGGGGGTAACTTGTAAATGCCCCGGAAAATGGTATAGGGTGATGGAACGTACCGAAGCGTAAAAAAATGATTAAGGGACCGAAGATCGACTTCCCTGGGACATTGGGGATCTGCTAGGAGAGATTTGATCTCCGACGCGAAGAGAAGCCGCCCGCCAAGGAAGGTATAATAAAGCGGCTTTACACCAAGATGATCCCTAGCGAGGAGCAGTGTACGCCGTCTGCAGTCCCACAACGCGAATGCAAAGATTCCGTTGAATCGATTCACGCATTGACTTCCCCACTCCTCATATCCGTGTACAATCACTTCCGTATCTGACTGAGTCCGAAAGACATGGCCTTTCTTCTTTAGCTCATCGCGCAGCTCGATATAGTTATATATTTCGCCGTTATAAACCACATGGACGGTCTGATCTTCATTCGAAATGGGCTGCGAACCCCCTTCAAGATCGATGATGCTGAGACGGCGGTTTGCCAGGCCGATGCCGGTGCCGAAGTACATACCCTTGCCATCGGGGCCGCGGTGCCGGATGAGCATGTTCATCCTGTTCAGCAGTTCGCGATCGATCGGCCCACCGTCATTATCAAAAATTCCGCAGATGCCACACATTTGTCGTACTCCCCGCGAATTTAGACCAGCAGCATCGCGTTTCTTACTAGAACTGTGAGAAAGTCAGGAGGGCCTCGTGCGGAGTGCGATTTTGGACTCCGCGAACGATGGATGTTCGCGCCTCTTCCAAGCTCCTATAACTCCGCCGTCGGCACTTCTTCCTTTTTCGAACTGCGGTGGAATCGTTCCATGTAGCTTTTGCCTGGGTAACGATATGCCGTCCGCCGATCGGTGAGGCAGGGCGGCCCCAACGTCTCCAAGAAGCGCGCAGAAGTGAACTGCGGCTGCCTACTCTATCCCACGATCTCCGGTGTGCAGCAGTCGATCACACACACCAAGTACGCCCATTAGCTCCATTGAGCCGGACCAGGATCCAGCGTTTAGCGGCAAATACAACCGGGAGCCATTGATATGCCCCTAACAATTTCAACCGGAATTCCAGAGGCCAATCTGTTGGATCCGCGCGAACCCGGCCGACAACGAACTTAGTTGTGTTGGAACGAGCTATCTGCGGGAGCATTGTAAAAACTCGCCTGTAACCAGCCTCGGAGCACCACTCCAGTAAATCCTCGTTATAATTGCCGTATGGAAAGCTGAAGAGCGTGACGTTCCTGCCCAGCATCCGCTCGAGGGTTAGCCGCGATTCTTTGAGTTCCCTTTTCGCGTCAGTTCTGCCGAGCAGCGTCAGCACCGGATGAGTAACAGTATGTGAACCAATCAGCACTTTGTCCGCAATCTCCCGAAGCTGAGTAGAGGTCATAACCGCATTCAGGGCGTACGAATCGTGCGCCCAGTCAGCCTGCTCCCCGAGTTTCCCGGCAACAATAAAGAGGGTTGCGGGGATGCTTCTCTTTTCGAGCTCGGGCAACACGTGTTCGGCGAAATTGACCAGTCCGTCATCAAATGTTACAGCCGCACAGCGTTCGCCATTGGGCAGAGGGATTCCAAAATCCGCACGTACCGGTCGTACATAGCGCAATAGAGTGTCCATCTGCCGAGCAAACCGAACGCGTTCTTCTGAAGCGATGTCATGGTACGTAAGAACGACACAGGTTCCCAGATCTCTCTTGCCACACAAACGTTGCAGGGCAATCCCCATCCAGTAAAGGGCATAAAAGCCGCACGAAATTACAAACTTCACCACTCTTTTGGGGCTTTCCAATTTGAACTCCAGTTCAATGCGATTTGGACTGTGCGTTTCGAATTGAAAATAAAGACTTCCAAAGAAAAAGCGATTTTAGCCTATCTCTCTGATCGCCTCTCAGAAAGGTAATAAATTGATCATTCACGGGCCTTGGGTCTCGACCTAGACAGGACCAAGTGAACCCTGTCAACCTTGCAACTGCCCCGATGAAGAACGGTTGTTCCGGTACCCGCTGCAAACATTTGAAGCCTTCAAATAAGGGGTCACTGCCTAGTGAATGATCCATCCTTCCCTGACGAAACCGATCTCGCAAGAGATTGTCGGCCCCTCCTCTAGGCCTGTGATGAAATATTCGTAGGTCAGGAAATGCTTCCGCCGTCCATCCTCTCATCCTCGCAGAGATCTCCGCGTGCCAGTCCTCACCGCCGAATTCCAGTACTGCGTACCCCCCAATTGCTTCGTAACACTCTCGCCGAATCAGCTGCGCCCCATGAGCTACGGAATACACTCTATTGTCTCTGGCACTCTCGTAGCCCTCGCCTTTCCGTTCACACACGAATCCAGCTGCTAAACCAAGGTCGGGTTTCATGTCAAAACGCGCAAGCAAGTCTTCAAAGTAGGACGAGCCAACCGAGATGTCCGCGTCCAAGTTGCCTATGAAATCGAACGTATCATCACCAAAGAGCTTGCTCGCGTTTCGCAACGCAATAACTTTCGATCGGAAATTGCGACCCGGCGATCTCTCGATTCGTAGGAACTTAATAAAATCGTACTTGCTTGCGTACGGCCGAATAATGTCGTCGGTCCTATCGAGAGATCCATCACTGACAATGACCCATCTTTTTGGCGTTTTCGTTTGGGACAGCACGGAGTCGATTGTTTTCGCGATGTGTGTCTCCTCGTTGTAAGCGGCAGTCATAAGAACATAACTGGCCGTCGTGCAGCGATGTCCTACTTGAGATGCGGACTTGTTTATGCGATGTCCGAACTTGCAGCGTTGCGCGCCGGTTTGTGCTGATCGCGCCGTCCGTACTGCTCCCCAACTTTGCATACGGTCTCGCGGTAAACTCCCGGCCGCTGTGCCAGAATCCCCCTCTGGACAAATGTTAGCCGTCGAAACCATATGATCAGTTAGAAGAGACTGCCTAGCGACTTGCCCTCTGAACTTAGGGGTGACTCTTTCAAAGGCCACGGACCACTGAAGGGCTCCACTCCACTTATGCCATATCCTCCGGACAGTGTTAGGTCTGCGAAGAAGAATGAACACCGGGGACGAGATCGTCGCACCAAACAGCCACAGCAGGCTCACTACGCCGATTACTGCACGATAGAGAGCCGCATAGTTCGTCCCCCGCCACTTTCGGTAGAATTGCCAGATTGATTGTCTCTGCATGATCGAGACCCAGCATTCCCCGCGATCACTGCCTTGGCTGCTTTTTCCTCCGTGATGAACAATCTTCGCGTTTCCGACGTAGTACGTTTTCCATCCCTTCAGGAGTGCGGCAGCGCTGACTTCGATGTCTTCAACGTACATGAAGTATTCGGTGTTCAGGCCACCCAGTGAGTGATAGACATGCCGCGGCATCATCTGACAGGCACCACAAACTGCATCTACTAGGACAGGATCAGGTGAATGCGAGAACAGCGGATGTATGGACCAGAGCTTGCTGTGCGGCCATTTCAATCGAAGCCATTCTATGCCGAGAACATCCGCGAGGATCGTGGGGAAACGTTTGATGCATTGCGTTTGGACCGAAAAGTCGCTGTTCAACAACCTGCAGCCGACGATCCCTGCGTCTTTAAGTTTGCTCAGTGCAGCAAACATCGTGGAAATGGCATCGTCGATTATTTCGGTATCGGGGTTCAGAAGGAGCACAACCCTACCGGAGCTGTGCTCAAAAGCCAGATTGTTTGCTCTCGCGAAGCCGAGGTTCGTTTCACTTTGGATAAAATGCACATCAGGAAATTCGGCCGCTACCATCGCCCCAGCCCCATCAAAAGAGGCGTTGTCAATCACGATTACCTCGAACTCCAGCCCACGCGTCCCACGATGAATGCTGGCCAAGCATTTCCGCAGGAATTCCATCGAATTCCAGTTGACGATGAGTATGGATACGTCAGGAGAGTGAGTCATCTTTCAGGCTCCTTCGCCCGAGCGCGGACGCGACAGAGTTCCTGGATACGCACGTTTTTCTCTAAAGCCTTCTTGTGTCCCCGGTACCGGTCGGATACTCCGGCCCTTTGGATCGCGCGGGTCTCCGTGACCGAGCCAGATCGAAATATGGCCTCTCACCGGAGCTGTCCCCGACCAAGAATGGAGGCCCGACTTCGAGTTTGGTATTGCCGCCTCCTCAGGCTCCAGTTGCGGCGTTCTCGCCGCTAGACTGACCGCTGAGATCATGGCCAGAAGACCGTACCAAGGAACGATAATCTGATCCCAATAACCGATTCCAAAAAACGCCACAACATTAGCAAACAGAGAGGACCCAATAGCCCACATAAAGAACTCTCGTTGCCTGTCGCCTTCGTAGTACTGACGGGCCTTTCCCACGTACTTGAATCCAAACACTATAAGCGCAACGAATGCAATCAAGGGAACCAAGCCTGCCGTATCCGCAGTGGCTACGTATTGATTCGCGAGATCCCACATTTCCCAGCCCCACGACCCGAAATTCTTCGTTCCCATCAGTGCCCAATTCCAGAAATGAAGAATACATTGGTTGATGAGTTCATACCGGTGCCACGAGGACGAGCCACCCACCAGGCCGACACGGCCGATCAACTGCCATACCGGTGCCTTCATGACGATATTGAGCGAAACAATCATTCCGGCAATACCCCACCGAATCATTTGCATTCGCCGGCGCAGCGGCCATACGCACAGGACGGAGACTCCGGCAACCAGCGCAAAAAGTGCCGTACTCGAACCTACCGCAAACGGGATCACAGCTGAGGCTGCTGCCCCAAGGCTGGCAAACGTGCGATCTCGCCGATCTCTCCTCCACCATCCGATGAAAAGAGGCGCCATAAATCCTCCAAACGTTCCCGCTATGATGGGATGAGCAAAACAGCCCATCGCGCGAAATGCCTCTGCACGTTCAGTCGCCGAGGATAGAGCCGCGGCACGGGCCCCTCCCAGAATGGCGTAAAATAGGTTCCGACCGGTGAAATGCTCATACGTCATAAATCCGGCCACCACGACCGTCACGCACGCCAGCACGCGTAGTGCGCGGGTCACATCCTCTTCGTCTCGGATCAGGTATCGCAACAGGAAATAGACGCCGAATGCCGTGTAAAGATTGCCCAATTGAAAGATCACTTCGCCCCATACGCGCCACAACAGAACGCCATCGACGGCAGTAAAAACAGCAAGAACGATCAGTGCCGTGTCGATTCCATTCATTCCCCCGCTGAAGATTTTGTCCTTTCCCGAAAGCTTTGCCCCGAGCAATCGGATAAACCCAAAAAGTACCAGCACTCTCAGCATTGGAAAATGCAGCCCGGCCACTACAATAATCTGGTTGATAGGGATTAAAATACCCATCGCCAGAAACGGAATGATGGCTTTCCGTCGCGGCAGCAGCCATATCGCAATGCCTGCCATCAGCACCAGCGCCAGTACAACAGGGTTGACGATGGTCTCGGCTGCGCCGTGACCATAGTTCACACTGTTCGGTCCCAAGACTTAGGCCTCCCGCTCCGCATCATCCAAGTGTCTCAACGCTAAGGCTGTCCGTTCACCAAACTTTGAGGCTAAAATTTCCGCCGCAGGAGAGTCCGTTATGGGTCGAACCTTCATCTGCGGATAGCTGGATAGCCTCCTGTCAATGGCGCTCCGGAATCGCTCGACCTGTAAGTAACAATTCCCCAGAAATTGCGCCCCTCGCGAACTGCTTTTTTTCATTTTAGTGTGTCTGAGTACGCGCTGGGCTCGCTTCAAGTAACTTTCCATCAGAGTTCGGAGCTTAGGGTCGCCGCCGCGCTCCGAGAACCTTTGCAGAATGCCGTTTCGCAGGATCACATCACACTCGCTAGTGAGTATCGGTTCATCGAGAGCCTTGCGGGCCAAGCTATTGACCGAATCCTGCCGGTAATTCACGAGCGGAGTGCGAATAAATGCCCACGGGCCCTCCACAGCGAGGCGGAGCGAGAATTCGTAATCTTCCAAGTATTTCAGTCTTTCGTCAAAACCGCCGAGTTTTTCGACAACAGATCTTCGGATCGCTGAAGCCTGATTGAACAAAATGAATCTCGTCGTTAGCACTTCGGCAACATTCATCCAGAGTCCCTCTTCATAAGGCGGCGTGATCGGAGCATTGTCAAAGGAGGTCATCCCTCGCCCATTCTCTGAGTGGAAAGCTACGTTGCAAAGACAGCAAGGAACCGAACTGCCTGCGCGTTCTAGCAGCGACACCTGTCGCTCGATCTTGGTCGGATGCCATGCATCATCGGAATCTTGAAACGCTATGATCTCTCCCTTCGCCATGGCGAGGCCGCGATTCCGCGCCGCCGCCGGCCCGGCATTTTCCCGAGCGATCCATCGAATCCTGCTTCCGAAAGAACGCAGGACCGATGCCGTATCGTCCGTTGAGCCGTCGTCGACGACGATGACTTCAATATTGAGATAGGTCTGCTGGAAAATATTTTCAATCGTCTCCCCGATGATTCCGGCGCGATTGTAGGTAGGAATAATCACACTGACCAACTGCTGTTGCCTGCATGTGTTCGTCATCAACTCACCCCGCAAAACACCATCACTAAGGCGGTCACGGCTGCAAATCCAGCAAAACTCGCTATCTCCGTGCGGAACACGGGCGCGCAGCGGCGCCGCAGTCCCACGAGGACAACAGCGTAATTCGCCAGCGGCGCTAGCGTTAGCACCCACATCGCCCCATGGAACCCAAATCGCCCAAATGCAATGGAGAGGCCAACGCCAAGAAAAATCAGCTTGGAAACATTCGCGATCGCCGCGAAACGCGAAGTGCCTACGGCAAAGAGCATCGTCGCGGCAAGAACGGCGAAGAAGTCCATAGCCGCCCTGACCCCCAATAGCTGAAGCATCCACCCTGCCGCGGCGTACTTGGGTCCCAGCAAGATATGCACCAATTCCTTGCCACAAGTGATGAATCCTACAGACATGCAGACGCTCAGAACCACGGTCAAGCGCCTTGTCTTCTTGAAATGCCGGTAGGCGCCGTCCAAGTCTTCGCGGACCGAGGATGACATCATCGGAAAAAACACTCGGCTGAGAACCTGCCCAAATCCTCTCGATGCCGCCGAGCTAATCGATAGCGCCAAGGAAAAGCAGGCCAGCTCGACCAGATTCACGAACTTTCCAACCACCAAGCGCTCGGCCTCTCCCGCCAGAAAATATGTTGACGACGAGAGAAACATGCCAAAGCCGAAGGTAAGAATTTCTCGCGCCGCCCTTGAGTCCCAAGTTAGGGATATTGGATGTTCCGCGATCACGTGGCTTGCGATAACTAGAGCTATGCTCGCAGCGACGCGACCAGCCACAATTGCCCACGCCGTTGGAGAAATCACGGCCCATACAACTGATACGAGTAGTCCGAAAAAGTCGCTCCCGGTGTTCAGGAGGGTCAACTCCTTGATTTTGACCTGCCGATTCAGCGTCCAGATGGAGCCACTGCCAAAACCCCGGATGAGCGTGGAAAGAGAACCCACTATGGCCAGTGCCAAAACGGCTGGCTGCTTATAAAAAATGGCGAATGGAAAGGCCAGTCCGCAGGCCACTCCACACAGGATGGTCCCCCGCACCATCTGTATGATAAAGCCTGTGTTAATGAAGGCTCGATCGTCGCCATGCGGGCTTTGGATTACGGATACTCCGATTCCGAGGTCGGAGAGCATCTCCAGTCCGGAGAGGAATACTGTCACCAAAGCCACTAAGCCAAAAGCTTGGGGAGCCACCATTCGCGCCAGAACTACCGCCGATAGCAGCTTGAATACTTGGCTTGTGCCGTAGCCGGCAACCGTCCACGTAGTTCCTCGTAGAGCTGTCAGAACCCTGCGCGATGCCGACAGCCCACCAAGCCCCGGTATGCGCCCGGCCAGTCGGATTGCAGCCAGCTCAATCTCCAACGGCTCGATGCTGGGTGCAATCTGCACCGCTTCGGGTCCGGATATGTCAGGCATCATTGGGAAAAGGGGAAAGCCGAAAAGGTTCCATTCGAGGCTCTTGCAGCCTAGTAGATACACCTTCTTTTCACTGCAAAGGCGATTGCTCCTCGCATAGAAATAATGTAAGGCTTAAATCCACGAAGCACTCAACTGCCACCAGCAGCTCCTTCTCGCCTGGCGACCACATCTCCATACTCCTCATCGCCGGCTAGCACGGAAAGCTTTTCGCTTAGTTCCTCTTTACTCATCCAAACAGCTGATGCGAATTGCATCTCAAATCCTCGAACGAAATTAAACTGGTATCCTTTAGACAGAGCAGGTGCTTTTAAGCAGCGAAGACTCACATCTGGCATATTCTTGTTAAATTCGAAGCTGACCGCATTTGGGCGGAATGACATTCCTCTAAGCACTCGGTCGTCGAATCCCTCGACGTCAATTTTTACGAAAGACGGCACGCCATACTTGACCACTAACTGATCAAGCGTTAGAACCTCTGTCTCGATATCACCGGCCCACTTGGCATCGCAGTGGAGTGGGGAATTGCGAACGGTCTCTCGCCACTCATCCGAGACCGTGCTCAATCCATGTTCTTCGCAAAGGTGCAGCGGCATCCTTCCCGGGATTTCTCCCGCCGCGCATCGTTGAATGTGAATTCTTCGAGTACGCGCGAGGAGTTCGAGTACTCTTTGGCCCTTGGGATTCGGCTCCACGGCAACTACCTGAGCGCCGAGCGCACAGAATACTTCAGAGTAAGCGCCGACATTTGCGCCAATATCAAAAACCAGGTCTCCAGAGTGGACGAAGGCCGAGTAGAAAGCGCGCATCTTTCTGCGAAAAGCAAGCTTTTCACGATTGAAGCATAGCTGATAGCCCTCGCGCAATGGCATGAATAGACGACTGCCAAGAAAAATAGTACGTGCTGAATTCTCAACCCTCGATCGCGCGCGACTAAGCATGTTGTCCTTTTAGAAGCAGCCCCAGAATGATAAGAAAACCGGCGTTGTTGGCGTCGCCAAAATGCTCACCTGCCGGCCTCCGCGACAAGGGCCGATCTGCACAGGGCCACTTGCGACCGCCTGGGCGGCGGTCGTTTCTAAGCGAAGATTTCGCGATCTCTGCGCTGCTGAACCCCAACCGGAGCAATAGCTTCTACAACGAACCATCCGCCGGGCTTGAGCTTGTTCAACGCGAAATTGAGCGTAGCGATGTTAGCGTTTGGCTAAGGAACCGGCGTTCCCTACCCCGAGGCTAGTAGCATTGTTGCTTTCTGAAAAAGACGCAAATAGCATCTGACCAGTCGAACTTCGGTTGGATATTTTTCCTCCGAAAGTATTCGTCGGTCGCCTTCCTGCAGCCAGAAAACTTTCCGTAATCGTCAATTATGACGAATCCATTTCTGACAACCTTGTCAAAGAGACCCTCGAGACAGACTCTTGTCGAGTCATACCAATCGCCGTCAATGCGTAACACGGCTATTTTCCCAATCGAGCTGCCACAATTCGGCATGGTGTCCTGAAACCATCCCTTATGGAAAATCAGATCATCTCCGGATATTCTCAGACGCTCTACTAGAAACTCCTCAACCGCCGGTTGGGAGTCCCCAACACACGCCCCAATGGCGAACGGATTAGTTTGCGATTCTCCGTCCAAGACAACTCCGGGATGCCGGAGTTTGAAATCCGATATCACATCTATGTCATGCTGCGAAGGCTGCGGCAGGCCCTCAAAGGAGTCAAAGAGGTGGAATTTCCGTCGCGGCCCCCCGGTTTTCGAGTTGGCGATCGCCATCAGACCCACGCACCCACCGTTCCAAACACCACATTCCACAATGTCACCCTCCAGGCCCTCTTGATTTATCGCAGTGATGGCTTCAAACGCATCGAACAGGCGCGGCATGGGCAACATCGTTTTCGGAAGAACCTTGAAAACCGTGCTCACTTGCTCTGGCTGCAACCATTTCCTCGTAGGAACATCGCGTGCATCCCGCACTAACCTATAGATGCTGTGAACAGTGAGAGATTTTTTCATGAACGTTTTCAGGGGAGACATGTAAGTATTCGAGTTACGTAGAAGGACTAGTCCCGGGTCGCAATCATGACCTGTCCTGCCCGTTGGTTTCCGCTCGGACATATAATGTAGTTTCGCCCCGTTGCGATCTCGAGAAATCTTGAGTTACAGAGTTAACCGCCCTGCTGCACCCTGGCCTGAACCGATCGTGCAACTCGATCATCAAGCAACGAACGCTCTGCATCCAGTCGCAGGCCTCAAACAGTTCTTTTTCGGCGCCTTCAATGTCAACTTTCAGCACGTCAACAGAACTGATCTTCATCTCAGCCATTAGCGTTCGCATCCTGATTGCCCGGACCTTCATGCCGGGACCTTCGTGAGTAACGAACCCCCACTCGCCGTGGGAGCCGGTGCTCAGATCGGGCTCACGGACGCTGATCTCTCCATCACGATTCCAAAGTGCTGCGTGAATGGGGATTATCGCGGGATAAGGCCGCACATTCCTTGCGAGGAGTCCGAAGTTCGATGCCTCCGGCTCTATGGCAATGACCTTGGCCTCCGGATATTTATGCGCGAAGTAAATCGATGCCATACCGATGTTTGCCCCCGCATCCACGATAACCTTTGGCGAGAATGGTAAATCAAACGAGTACTCTCCCCTCAATAAAACCTCGGAATAAATGGACGGGTCCGTGCTTCGCAAACGAAGATTTAGCGGATGCAGAATGCCCAACGGATGTGCCGTAATTTCCTTTGGTAGCCCCACGACACGGTATGCGGATATTGCCAAAACACCGCGAAAGCCAAGGCTGCCATAATAGTTTTTCAGGCCATCACGAATGCTCATAAGTATTAAGCTGCATCAAACGTACTTAAGCGGTTACAATCGTGACGGGCGTCTTATTCGCCTGCCTCGCCGAGACAACGTCGCGGTAAACATTTACAAGTCGATTTCCTGCAGCTTCCCAAGTGATCTCGTGTATTGTGCTCAGCGATGCAGCCCGCAATTCTTCGAGGAGGTCGCGGTTTTCATGAAGCATGGTGAAGTGCGCCGTAAGAGTTTCCACATCTCCGGCTCGATGCACAAGCGCGTTTTCGAGATGTCTGCAGTTCGCACCCGAAGCGTCGGAAACGACAAGGACACAGCCGCTGCCTCGTGCCTCTGCAGTGACCAATGCGCTCCCTTCCTCGATCGTGGGGAGGACTAGGACGTCGCTGCCGCGCATGAGTTCCGGAAGGTCGCTGCGATGCCCGAGGACACGCACACTCGGATCCGCAAGCATATGCGCCAGTTTCTGCTCGTACCGGTGTACGAATTTGCCTGCGATCAGAAAAACGCCATCCCGATGGGCCGAAGATTTCAGCCACGCCTCTAAGGCGTAGTGCACGCCTTTCCTCACGGCGCAAACACCGGCAAACAACACCGTCAACCCTCGCTTCGGCTCGCGCGGCTTGGTGTCTGGATAAAATCGTTTCTCGTCAAACCCATAGATATGCCGCACCAATTTTTCCCGCGGATATCCTTTGTCGAGGAACGTCTGAACCACGAAATCAGAGGGGCAAAGCAGACGATCCGCTAACTGATACTCCTCTTCCTCAATTCGCAGCACATCGGCCTTGTAGGCGTGTTCATGGTTGGGCGGCAAGGCAACTCCGAGGCGATCGCATTCCTTTTGCACCACTTCATAGGCAAAACGCGTGTTCGCGTTGCATCTCTCGAGCACAGTGGGAATCCCCAATTTCTTGGCGGCCTTGAGCGTCCGCAACGCGCCCACCGGCCAGGTGTGGATGATGTCAATTTGGCCCGCCAGCTTTTCGATTCTGCGGGACACGATGTAGTCGTGCAGCGCAAAGGCCCGCACGCTGCCGAGCGCCTTGTAAGGAATGCGCAGCTTGCCCCATGCAAGCGTAGTACGGACTCGAACGTTTCGAGCCACTGGTCTGTGCAGGACTCCAACGCAGGCGAGAACCTCCGCCCCGGCCTGCGCCAGGCCGTTCACCTGTTGCCACGCGGTGTAACAAACCCGGTCAGCGCCAAGCTTAAGCGGAAAGCTATATAAAACCCTGAGGGGCCGATTCATACAATGCTCTTGGTGTTTTGAAGCTAGATGGAACAACCGGGAGAGAGTTTCTGTTTTCGAGAGCAGGACATCAAACTTTCATTCAGCTCAGACAATTTGAATACGTATCGACATCGTTGAGAATCTGCTAGTGGACCGCCGCCTTCAAACCTGTCGGAGGATTCGGCAGGGCTCCCATTACCGGCGGATCTGGATATGCACCCATATCCCATGCACCCGTAGAAGGCCGTGGCGTGCAGCCGTTGCCGCACGCTTCATTCACGCCGAAGAATTGCGGAGCGCCTTGGTCAAGTCCGGCGATGTTGAGACTTGTTAGATTCGTTCCCGCCGCAATGACGGGGCTACCGACATTCGGCACATAAGAAGCAGACAGGTTCGGATTTGATGTGATGGCGTTCAGGTCGCAACCGCCGGAGCAAAGCCCCGTTGAGTTCGACTGCCACAAGGCAAGCGTTCCGGAGAAAACAGCACCTATTTCCCAGCCGTTGTTGACATTCCAGTTGAAATAACTATTGAAATTTACGGAAGCTCCGGTAGCTCCAGTCAAGAAAGCATCGGTGACGGTCGCGCCGTTTACGATGTTGTTTTCAAATTTCAGCGATGATGAGCCGCCAGATAATCCGCTCGTGTTTGAAATTCCCACGATGGTGTTGTTGACTATCTCAGAACCGGATGTTCCGCTCGTAATTGCGTAGTTAAACTGAGGAACGAAAACATTGTTGTAGATTTGGAAGTTTGTAATCGCTCCGCCGCTCGCTTCAAGATTTATAAGGCCGCTGGCGCAGGCAGTGCCGAGGTCGTGGAAGTAGTTATCGGCAATCACCATCCCGCTGTATATGTCTCCACTCGTATTTATAAACACATGCATCAATTCCAAATGGCGCACGCATTTCGTGTCTGCCCAGTTGCAGTTTCCGCCTATCACGCAATACATATCGTTCCCGATAACCGAAAACCCGGCCACTGTCCCAGTGCCGCCGCTCCAATACTGCTGGATGGAGTTGGCCACGCGATAGGACGTGTTGTAGGAGTACACGTCTCCGCTATCTCCCGGGGTCGCGCCGTAGAACATGCCAATCCCTACATCGTGAATCGTGTTTCGCGTGACCAGTACGTTGCTCGCTCCTCCGGTGATGAAAATCCCCGTGTTCTGGCTACCGCACGAGGCTGTATCACTAGGAGAAGTAACTTGGCAGAGATTTATCAGAGACAAATTCTCGATGGTGATGTTGGAAACATTGCTCAAATAAATTCCAGTCGAACTCACTTGGTAGGTCAGTCCTGTTCCGTCTTCGGTATTCTGAATAACTCCGTTCGACCCGCCATTTATCGTAATATAAGAGTGGCCGTTTACGTTGATGGCACCGACAGCGCCGCTGCCCCAATACGGTGCGGTCAAATCCGCGCCTGACTCAAAAAGCAGCGTAATCGGATTTCCGCTTGTCCCGCTGCCTTGAAACGTAAGAAGGGTCTGTCCTGCCGTACCCCTGATCGTCCCGCAAATATGCACCGTAGTTCCGGGGCCGATCTGTGTCGCCCCAGTTCCCCAGTTCGCGGCGGCATTAAAGAAGATATAAGCGTAGGCATCGGCGCAGTCCGCTCCGTTTCCCGCACCCGCTGCGCTCTGTGCCAAATAAACATTCTTCGCTTGAGCCTGGGACACAGGAGCGCTCAGAACACTCATCGTCACCGTAGCGGCAAGGAGCAGCATAACCCGAAGAAACCGTCGGTTGGGGAGCGATTTCAGTGACCTGACGCGTTCCGGAAGTCTCCTGTGCGACGCTCTGGGTCTGATGGCTACGCACTGCCAGCACCATATCCGCTTGGCCATACCCAACGGTAGCACCCCGCTTTGTCCCTGATCAACTGTCCTCAATGCCAGGTTTTGGGCGGGCCTAAGATCAACAGTAGCCTGTACTAACAGTCCAGTCGTGCCCCAGGAAATCCCGCAGGATTTGCAAGACACTGGACACGAGGTCGCCTCGCCATCATCCGGACAAGCTACCCGCTACTTGCAACGAATTCCCGAATAGTCGCCAGCAGTTCCGCTGAGGCCTCTCGCGTAATCGTCGTCGGCGAGCAAACTGCCCCTTCGCGCTCCAGCTTCACGATTAAGTCTTTCTCGTCCCATGCGACGATAATGCCCTGCTTTTGCCCGAACCGTTTCGCGGTCGCCATCTGGTGATCATTGCGATGCTCTCCCAAGTGCGCCAATTTCGGCATCACGATAATCGGCTTCCTCGCCTCCAAAGCAGTGATAATCGATCCCATGCCGGCGTGCGCGACTAAGAGGTGTGCGGAGCTAACGCGCTGTCGAAATTCCGACGGGCTAAGAAACGGGACGGCCTCGATGTACCGGGGGTCAAAGTGCGACTGGCCGATTTGCGCAAATACGTCCGTTCTTCCGCGCGCACCAGCCCATGCGTCAACCGCACGGATCATCCTATCGAAAGGATCCGCGCTGCCCACGGTGACAAATATCACAGCACTGCTCCTCGAAAATGAGGCCCGCTCTCCCTGGCAAGGTCCGCCCATTGCGTTAGCCACAGGTCAGTGTGCCGGCCTGCCATTGTCCCTGACATCGATAATTGCTCCGCGTTTGCAATGCTGTCCAGCCAGATCGTTTTTGCTCCGATTAGCTTTGCTATGCGAATCGCAATATAGCCCGGAGCGGCTCCCGTGGAAATGACCACGTCAGGCCTCTCCTTGCAAATTATGCAAAAAAGTTTCAGTGCGGCTCGAATCAATCGGATCTTCGTCCGGCGCGTGGCATCAGGGACAGAGTAGAATTTGTATCCGTGAACGTCTGCGCAGTATGCCTTGTGGACTGTTGCGAATACTACCTCACAATCGACGAAGGCCGGGAGAAGCCGCAGGAGCTGAATCCAGTGGCCTCCTCCGGACGCTACGGCCAATAGCCTTTTCCGGTTCTGTTGCAGGCTTATGGGCATCCTTGGCTCAGTGCGGCAAGACATATAGTTAAGGGGTTGTGGTCGGTACCGGCTAATAAGCGCCGTCGCCCATCAAGACTGCGAGGGGCGTCCGCACAAGTATGCGAATATCAAGCCACAGTGACCAGCTCCGCGCGTACTGCAAGTCGAGACGTACCATGTCGTCGAAGCATACGCGGCTGCGTCCTTTAACCTGCCACAAACCGGTGATTCCCGGCTTGATCTCGAGAACGCGCCGACGATGCCACAGATCGTATTCTTGATACTCGTAAGGAATTGGAGGCCGCGGGCCCACGAGAGACATCTCGCCCCTTAGAACATTGATGAATTGCGGCAGTTCGTCCAAGCTCGTGCGCCGAAGAATCCGGCCAATGCGCGTGACGCGTGGGTCGTCCGTCATCTTGTAAACCGGTTTTTGATTTCCCTGGACCGCCCCATTGTGTTCGCCGCCGATCATGCGCTTCATGAAGTCTTGGTGAATCTTCGGATCGTTCTTGGCGTACATCGAGCGGAATTTCAAGAAGCCGAAAGGCTTGCCAAACAGTCCCACACGGTCCTGCTTAAAAAAAACAGGCCCTTCCGAAGTCAGCTTAATCACGATCGCAATCACAGCGAACAATGGCAGCAGAAGCCCGATTGCCGTGGCACTGCCAGCAACGTCCATCATCCTCTTGAGTACAATGGCCGCCTTTTTCGAGTCGTCCGATCTGAGCAGGTCGGGATAGAAAGCCGGATTCTCTGAGCCGTTCGAGTTTTGTCCCTTCGTCCTGTCGGCAAAAATGTGCACTGAGACGTGCACTTGCCGGAAGGCTTCCGGAGATAACTGAGCCGCGAGTTCGCGACGGACTCGGTCCAAGAGCGCATCCACTGTCGTCGCATCTTCGAGAGATCCAAATTCGGTAAAGAGGATTGCCAGAACTGAGCCGTGCTTGTACCAGCCAGCGAGATCCGTTTCCCTCCGAGCGGCATTTGCAGACCTGATCATCCCCCGCAAAACTTCGGCAGACGAACGCGTCTTTACCGCCTCTTCGGCATCGATAACGAGAAGAAGGAGCTTCTTGTTCGATCGCTCTGCGCGTTTTCTCTCGAGGCACAGGATTCCCAGAAACAAATTCTCCGGCAATATCCGTTGCGTCAAATCGGATGGATAAAGTAAGGGGCCCGAGATGACGCGCATGAACCTGGCTTCGCGCTGGCGAGCGGGCTCGCGCTTCAGAACTGCTGCCATTTCATTTGGTGTCATAAGTTGTACCCTGTGTTTCCAAAATGCGGCGTGAGTGTTCACCCAACATGCTTGTAGAGAAGGTTTCCCATTACCGACAGAACTCGGGGATGAGAGTGAGCGAAGACCTGCTTTGCAATCCTAGACTTCCAGTCTGTGACGGGCGGATCGAAAATGTGCTTGGCGGTTCCCAAGGCTGCGTACCGCCGGTACGTTAAGACCGAAGAGCTGGCACCCCAGCGACTCTTAAATGTGGATAGCCCAGTCTGCCCGGCATCAGTGCGACCAAGATCAAGAAACCGCAAGCCGGAATTCTTAGCTTCCTGTATGGATTTCCAGAAAAGCAGATGCATCCCTCCAAGATTGTTGAACCGGGGATCGGAGCAACCATACTTGTAAACTAGAGTGTCCTTATGGGAGATCGTTATCATCGCGGCTAAAATCCGGCCGTGCTTCCTAGCGACCCGAATCTTCAAAGCCTCGCCGAAACAATTCATGAGGTTGCGAAACCATCGCTTGGGCTGAGGGGGTATGCTGTGACGTCGGCGCGTAAGACAAAATAGGCGGTAGAACTCGTCGACGAGTGGTTCCGACGATCCTTCTCTATACTCAAGATGTTCACGCGCAGCCCGGCGAATTTTTCTCTGTGTAGAACCCTTGTGAAAGTTGCGAAAGAGCGTCCCAAGGTCAGATGCCAGATCGAGTCGATGAAAAGTATAGGTCAGCGTTGACTGGTGGAGCCCTGTTGCAATGTTCAGCGATTCTAACGGCCGCATTTCGATATAGCGCACCACATTTTTCCCGATTTCGTGTTGAAGGAATTCGCCGAACAGCCGCAGGTCTTCGGCTCCATCGAGCAGTGGCTCACAGTGATCAGAAAAAGGCAGCGAAACCAGACGGCGGCCGGTCAGCCAGCTATCAACGCTGCAAAAAACGACGGCGTTATCCAAGTCTTGGCTCGGAGCAGAAGTTGTGTAGGCAATGGGTTTGTAGCCATATGTACGCCGGAGCGATTCAAGCCACGCCTTCGTGTGGAAGACCGACGCCCGCGGATGTCTCTCTAAAAAGCCTGCCCAACGACAGTCTCTGAGTGGATCGATCTGATAAAGATGCTTCGCGACGCATGTACCAATCAACTCTTCCACGGAGGTTAGACATAGCGTGTCTGACACAGGGAGATTTTTAGTTCAGATGAGATAACAGACGTCAAAAAAAGTTCGAAATCAGACGGGCTGCAATTGACGCTGAGATCCGTGGTTATTGCCGAAAATAAGGCGCTGAGATGTTCGAACTGGCATCACGGAGGCAGAGTCCATATCCACTGCGACGGAGCGTTGCAGCAGAGAAACAGAAAGAACCAGCCGGTGCCGGCCTTTGATTTGGAGCAAGATGCCCTCGACGCCAGCCAGGGACCCGCGTTCAATCTTCACGCGATCGCCGATCTGGAGAAACGGCCACGGCTGGCGCGACAATCCTGTATGAATCACGGTTTGAAGCGCGTTCATCTCGCTCTCGTCAATTGGCGTCGGGAGCTGCGCTCCCCCGACGACGTGCTGAACTCCAGGTATCATCAGAATGGGCAGGCGATTGTGGATGTCGAAGCGACAGAACAGGTACCCGGGAAAAAGCGGCACTTCGGTTTCTTTGATTCGATCCGACCATTGCCGGCGCGACTTGTATAAAGGCAAAAACGATTCATAACCCTTGCTTTCAAGAAAGCTCGCAACGGTTTTCTCGTAGCGAGACTTCACGCTCAGCGCGAACCATGGACTCCCGGCCGCCACGCTCTCTACGTTTAGTTCCTGAAGTGCTTCTTCTTTCATCTCGTGAGCCCCAGCCTACGGACAATCTGGACAAGCTACCGCCATTCGACTCCCATACTGCTCTAGATACGGAAACTCTTAACGCAAGCAGAGTGCCAAGTATTTGCTCGACAGGCCTGCCGTTAAACCGCCGCAATCCAATGGGTTAGCTACCGACAGAAAGCCCACCCGGCGCAGCGAACAAAAACGAAATGACAAACCTTGTCTATAATTCGCCAATTTTGTATTCACTTTGCGCCCTCGTATTGGACGCCCCTGGCCGAAGCTGCCGGCGTGGCACTCGCTGCAATCGCTTCCCAGCCTTTGCGGGCCTGTCTAGGAGGTACTCCCGCTTCTCGCATCTTGTAAAGAAGAGCGGCATAGCTAATGCCCAGTGCGCGAGAAACCACGCGCCGGTTCCAATGATTCGCTTCCAGCGCGCCCAGGATCACCCTCTTTTCCACCTGCCTGACCGCTTGCCTGGTCAGTTCCTTGAGCGAGACCGGCCCATTCGGGATTCCGATTTCCGGATCGTCCGAAGCCTCTCCAATCTGGATGGCTTTGCAGATCGCGTCTTCCGAGCCCAGAATCACGTAACGCTTGACCAGGTTCTCGAGCTCGCGGATGTTTCCTGGCCAGTGGTGTTCGTGGAACAACTTCATCAATCGGCTCGAGGGATACGACGCGGATCGCCGGAACATCCTCGTGTACCTGTCCAAAAGGTATTCGACGAGCACAGGAATGTCTTCCCTGCGATCTTTCAGCGCGGGTAATTCCACGCTCACTACATTGATCCGAAAAAACAAGTCCTGGCGGAAATTCCCCGCGCGGATTTCCTGCTCCAGACGCCGATTGGTGGCGCATATGACACGGACATTGACCTGCCGCTCTTCTTGACCGCCGATGCGGCTGAACTGTCCATCTTGCAGAACTTGCAGGAGCTTGGCTTGCATTCCAGGCTCAAGCTCCGCAATTTCGTCGAGGAAAAGGGTGCCGCCGTGCGCCATTTCTACGCGGCCGGGTTTCGACGTATAGGCCCCGGTGAAGGCCCCCCGTTGATAGCCGAACAATTCGCTCTCAAACAGCGTGCCCGGGATCGCCGGACAATTCACTTTTACGAATGCCCCTGTTCCCGCTGGTGATTGCTCGTGAATGTATCGAGCCAGGACTTCCTTGCCAGTCCCGCTTTGCCCTTGCAGCAGGATGGACACGTTTGTCCCTGCCATCCGCGCGAGGCTCTGTCGAATCGCACGCATTCCCTGCGAGCCTCCGAACAGGATCTCATCCGGGGGAAGCTCAAAGCCTGAATCGCATACTTCACGGAACGAAGCCGTAGCGGTTGCCATTGTCATTTCCTTAGGAATCAGAATATTGTCTGACATCGCTTTATCCGATTGCCCGGTTTTGTACCGGACGCACACGAAATTTCTGATTCAGTTTCTCGGGTCATATTCAGTATTCATTTCCCCGACCGAGCCGGGCACCTGTTTCTGCAGCCATAGAACCTGAGTGTCAGCCGCGAAACCGTGAGCTTCCTCTCCGTCGGCGTCTACTCGGACCACTTTCCCTTCCGATTTCATTCGTATTTGCGACTCGTCGCGGAAGGAAAACGCCACTTCAAATTGAATGACGGTCCCGACCGGCGGAAATGAATCCGTCAACACAAAGAGCCCGCACTCGGAAACATCGCGCGTCGAACCGCGCCCGGTTCGGCAAATACCGTCAAGTTCGGTCCAGGTGTAGCTCACTGGAGCGGTCAAATCAAAGCGCGTGTGTATTCGTCGGTCCATGGATACGAAATTGAAATCTGTTGTGCGCCTCTGTTCCACTCTCAAGCGATTCGCCACCAAGATTCAGGACTCGAAAAACTTTCGAGCATCTATTCGTGATTCAGAAAATAATCTGAATCATCTGTGACCGCAAGAAGCGAAACCTGTCTAAACTTTTGATGCGCGATACAGGGAAAACCCCAGGGACATTTACACCCTGCTTATCCCAGTGAAGGGGAGTTTTAGATGGAGGAGAAACTCCCTATCGGAGGCCTACGAGCGACCGTTTCCTTTCGCAGGGTGGTCCAGACCGTTTGTCCAGGGTATTGGACACCCGAAAAACGTCTCGGGATTGAGCGATCACCCGCCCTGAGCACCTGGATTGTCCCGGATCAAAGAAGGCCAGGATTTCGTAGTCTCAGTACCGCTTTTTCTTGTCGATTTTGATATGGCCCGCATCGCAACCTATTCGCACCATTACCTTTACAGCAACGAGCGGATCTCTCTAGATAGCAGTATTATTCAATGAGGTAACAGGTCGTTATAGGACTCCTGCAGAAATAATTACCGACAATTAACAGATTTTTGTCTTGACCGACTGTAAAAAACTGTGCACTATTGGACAGTTCCGTTAGCAATGTTTCCTAGGCCCCTTTAACCAAATTAGAATTTTGGGTCGCGACTGAGAGCATGGGACACCTGCCATGGCGAACCTAAGAATAGATTCTTTCTCTTGGGCCGAGAGCCCGGGGGACATGAAAGGACCTCACCGATGGCAGCATCGTCCGCCCAGCTTGGCGAGCTTGCATCTCAGTTTCACAATTCGAAGGTAAGTATTCTCATTGCGGACGACAGCCGAATGGGCTGTCAACTTCTCGAACACGCTCTTTGCCGTGCCCGTTTTCGGTTTGAGATCGTGGGCAGCGCCGTTAGCCGCACTGAGATCCTCGCATCTCTCAGAGCAAGACACGTCGACATTGCATTGATCAATCAGAGCCTGCAGGACGGCCAATTGGTTGGCTTTGAGTTACTCAACGAGCTCCGCGAGTCTTTTCCTCAAACACGCGCCGTTCTCCTGCTGAAAACTGCATCGTATGATTTGGTCGTGGATGCTTTTCGTGGCGGGGCCAAGGGTGTTTTTTGCCGGACAGAATCGTTTGAAGCGCTCTGCAAGTGCATCCAATCTGTTCATAAAGGGCAGGTGTGGGCCAACAGCCATCAGCTTCACTATCTTCTCGAAGCGCTCGTACAAACCAAGCCTGCGCGTGTCGTTGACTTCTCCGGCAGACCCTTGCTCACCAAGCGCGAACAGGAAGTTGCGTTCTTGCTTGCCGATGGCCTGCCGAACAAACAAATCGCCCACAAGCTGAAACTTAGCGAGCATACCGTGAGCAACTACCTCTTCCGGATCTACAACAAACTGGGCGTCTCGAGCCGCGTCGAGCTGGTTCTCTATCTGCTCAAGCAGAAACAGGCGTCTTAACTTATGCAGAGCGCCTGACGGAATTGTCCGCTGGGAACTTTCCGCGATTTCAGGTTCCTAATGAGCCGTCACGTCGACTTGGATCTCGGCGGCAGGAGTGATGAACGCGAGCGGAAGTTAAGATTTGTTGCCGCCTTCATACGGTCTCCACATCGTTTCGACAGACATCGAGCTCTTGCACCAGCGCTTCGAGCACGTGTTCCCTTGGGCCCAAAGATGAGGCGCGCACTGCCAGTTCAAATGTCTTTCGGTTGTATTCCCAGGGACAAAACCACATTCCGCGCAAGAGTCCGAATGATACTGTCGCTCACCGTTCGGGTCCCGGGCCTGGGCCTAAGAGTTTCTTTTCTAATCGTGGATATATTCTCGGGCTGAAGTTCGCCGGGATGGCCTAACCCCGTTTCACCAGGTTGTAGCCTGATGTGCGTGGGAACGTCAGTCAGTGTTGTAGAGAAGGGCACCACTAAGACGGTGCTCGCGCGGGGATGCGCGTTCCGCCCATCCGCAGAAACGATCAGCACGGGGCGAGAAAATTTTCCTGGTGGGTCGCTTGGGAACGCTACAGACCATATCTGACCGCGCCGCGGCTGAGGAAGTACCGGAGGGTTCGCGGCCATTTAGCTCTCTGCAACGGCCATTCCCGGCCGCTGTACGTCTTCCTCTTCCAGCGCAAGGGCAGCTTCGCCAACCGCTCCCCAGGCGGATTCTTCCTTGATATCCGACTCCGGCAACGTGTCGTAGTAAGCTCTGATCTTTGCGTCCAGTTGTTCCATTTCAGTCTTGCCTTGCAGATCGGCAACGATCTTCTCAAATAAGGCACTCATGGATGGCGATCGAACCTCTGCGCGAATTGTTCTCAAGAACTTTGCAGATTTCCGCGACAGCGATACAGTGATTCGCTCTTTTCCCTTGGTAGTTCTACGCACGCGAGGCATAATCTTACTCCTGTATGACATTCCTCACACACAGATCATACCACACGTGTCAAGGAATGCTAGCCGGACTTCCCAAACCCGCGTTTTTGACTGGATCGGGAGGCTTGTGACGAACTTCGAAAACAAGTCCTCGAGTGAGACGGCTGGAAATGCCAGAACAGCGGATCCCCCGAGAATCTCAAGATGCATCACATCCAATCGCGGGGTCGGATGGGAGCCGGTGCCGATGGGAACCTCATCACGTTCTGCGCAACATGCCCCGGCAAAACGCATGGGCGCTGAAGACCCGCGAGCCGCAGCTATGAAGTCGCTGCAACCCCAATGACCTTCGGCGCCGCTTCGGGACTGGCCGCATCGGGCGGGCTCAACAGTTGGACGAAATAGGTGCTGTTTAGCACCATCGTCGGACCTTTACTCTTTCCAAGGGGAATTCCAGCATGGCTACTCAGAGAAAATGCGCTATTCCCTTTTCTACAGCTTTCGGGACATCCGCCATGAAGCGGAGAGCGCTCGTCGGTATTTTTGCAATCTTTGCGGCGGGAGTGGACTCTTGGAACCGGTCCATTACGGAATTGTGGCGGACGCTTGATTCGAATAGACGCTCTCCACTCCATTTGAGTCCACCGCAGTGACCACGTAGTAGTAGGTCTGGCCCGATTGCACATTCGTGTCCGTAAACGTAACTCCAGAAACGAGGCTTGGGTTGAGCTTTAGGGTATAAGGCCCGCTGTTCGTCGTGCCGCGGTAAACGTTGTACCCCACAACCACGGACGTACTGGCCGTCCAGGAGAGGTCGACTAAATGCGATCCTCCGGTCAACGTTATCGTCGTCGGTGAATTGCTTGCATTGCTCGTGATCGTCACGCTTCCCGTCGCGTTTCCAGTCGATGTCGGCGTCAAACTTACCGTCAACGTCACCGATTGCCCCGCCGTCAAGGTTGTATTCGACGCCACTCCGCTAACGCTGTATCCAGATCCAGAAACGGTGACCTGCGAGATCGTCACGCTCGAATTCCCCGTATTCGTCAGCGTCGCGTTCTGCGAGCTCGTGCTCCCTACTGCCACGTTCCCAAAGCTCAAACTCGTGGGAGCAGCGGTCAAAACGAACGTCGCGGTTGCACCCGTGCCGCTCAGCGGAATGGTCGTCGGAGAGGTGGGTGCATTGCTTGTTAGGCTGATACTGCCGCTCGCGCTGCCGGTTGAATTCGGCGCAAATTCCGCACTGAAGGTCTTGCTCGTGCCGGGAGTTATCGTAATCGGCACGCTCAGTCCAGTCATACTAAATCCAGTACCGGACACACTCGCCTGACTGATCGTGAGATTTGCAGTGCCCGGATTGTTCAAGCTAATAGTTTGCGTGCTGTTGCTGCCAATGGCCACGCTCCCGAAACTTACCGTCGACGGCGTCGAGGAAATCTGCGGCTGAATTCCCGTTCCAGTCAGAGACACCGAGATCGGTGAATTCGAAGTGTTACTTGTAACAGACGCGGTTCCCGTCGCGCTTCCAGCAGCCTGGGGAGCAAACTGGAGTTGGATGGTGACGCTTTGACTGACTGCAATCGTCGTCGGCAAGCTCAGACCGACGATACTGAAACTGCCGTTTGAAACGCTCACTTGAGACACGATAACGCTCACCGATCCGGAGTTTGTAAGCGTGAAACTTTGGCTCGCGCTCGATCCCACGGGGACGCTGCCGAACCCCACGCTCGATGGATTGGCGGAAAGCGCTCCCACGGCAGGCTTCGGATTCGGCGAAGATGCGCTCGTAAGGCCCGAACATCCAGACAATCCGGAGGCTATGACAATCCCCGCCACGATGATCAAGGCGAGCCGGTTGACAGTGCCAGGGCGGATAGCCAAAGGCGCGATCGTCGGTGTTAGACTCGTATCCATTGCGTGACCCATTTTAGGGTCCCCAATCCTCAGTGAATACTGGCCTTAAGAACAGACGTGGGACAGTGCCCCGGCACGTTCAAATCGACTCCTTGTCGGAGTCCGAAGAGCCGTATCGCGTCTCCGAAACAACAGAATGCTAGGTACTTGGGCTGGGGGGTAAGACAGGCTGACGATATTCGCCGCGTACGCTGCAGATATGCGCCGGAAACAAGGTCCAGCCCGGCGCGAAACTGCGTGTCGCGAATTGCACGGCCCTTATATGTAGTGCACGGCGCTTTGTAAGCCGAAATAGCAGATAAGTCAAGCTAGAGAATTAAGCTAGAGAATTAAGCGCATTGGAGGAAAACTTCGATACCGCAAAAGAACGTGAACTTCCTAAAATCGCAGCCAGCCCATGTTGGTTGCTAACCGTGCAGACTCTCGCGGGAAATGCGGCCTTGTCCATGGGAATACACCCGAAAGACATTTGAACTGGCAGTGCGCGCCTCGTCCTTGGCCCAAGGGAACATGTGCTCGAAGAGCTGGTGGAAGGCCTCGATGCCAGTCGAAGCGATGTTGAGACCGTATGAAGGCGGCAACAAATCGCGACTTCCGCTCGCGTTCAGCACTCCTGCCGCCGAGATCCAAGTTGACGTGACGTCTCATTAGGAACCTGAAATCGCGGAAAGTTCCCAACGGACAATTCCGTCAGGCGCTCTGCGTAAGCTCAAGACCGCTGTTTCTGCTGGAGCAGATAGAGAACCAGCTCGACGCGGCTTGAAACGTTTCTCCGGTACACCATGGCGGACCTGAATTTGCCCGCTTCTAGCCAGGGTAAGAGCGAGATGCTGCTTCGGCTTTGAAGATGGGCTGATTTCGCAACAGGCTATGGCTCACGCACCCACGGCCAAGAGAGGATCGGTCTCGTTGATCGCTAACGACGAGACGATGAAGAGGACGATGCCATCGGCGGGGCTGACGGCGGTCTGCAGCACGCGCCCTTCGCAGTCCTTCACGCATCCCAGGTTCTGGCCGGCCCTCACCGCTTCGTTCACGGCAACCGCTGGATACCAGAAGCCTGCATGCTCGCTGCGCAGCCAGAGAAAGCGTTCGAGCAGCGTGAACGGCACAGGCTCCGGGGCACCGCCGGGAATCATGCCGAGGTGGCGCATCAAGCGGTAGAGACCGTTCGTCTGCAGCGCGACGTCCTCGGCCGTCCAAATCCCTTGCCCTCCCGACTCGGCCAGGATGGACGGAATGCCGGCGCGCGAGGCGGCGCAAAACGTCGAACCGGGTGTCTCGCTCGACACCAGAAAATGAATTCCGAAGACCTTGGCCATTTCGAGCGACATCCGGTCGACACGGTCGTTGCCGGACCGGAAGAAAATCGTGAAAGGAACGAGCGCCTCGATTAAATCGCCGCCGTGCAAGTCCACGTAGTATTCGGCCTGCGAGATGACGTTGCGAAACACCCAGTCGGCAATCTGCTCGGAAGCGGTGCCGTGCGCATCACCGGGAAACACGCGGTTAAGATTCCGGCCGTCAAGCGGACAAACGTAGATGGAGCGGGCAGTGAAGGAGGGCATGTTCATCACCGGCACCACGATAACCCGGCCGCGCAGGGTTCTCGGATCAAGGGAGCGGCCCAATTCGAGCGCCGCCGCGATGCTCGCGTACTCGGCGGCGTGCACGCCGCCGGTCACAACAAGGGTTGGCCCGTCCGCGTTGCCCCCGCCTGCGTTGCTCCCGTTTGCGTTGCCGTTGACAAGCCACATCGGGAGCCGGTAAGGCTGGCCCTGCACCGGAAACTCGTTCACGCCATAACGCTTCTCTCCGCGTCCGGCCGAGAGCGTACCGACTTCGAGCACCTGATTCGACATGACCGTGCTCCTTATGTTGCTCGGGCTTACCGCCCTCCGTCGATGGCCAGCGTCTGACCGGTGATCCAGCCGGCGTGCTCGCTCGCAAAAAACAAGACGCCGCTCGCGATGTCCTGCGGCGAACCGAGCCGCTTCAAAGCAATGTTCTCGATGAGCTGACGCTGTCCGTTTTCGCCGTATGCCTCCCACTGCTTCTCGGTGGAGGGATTGGAGCGAACGAAGCCGGGAGCCACGTTGTTTACGGTGATGCCCCACGGCCCGAGTTCGTGCGCAAGCTGCCGCGTCAGGCCGATCTGCCCCGCCTTGGCCGAGGCGTATGCCTGAATGCCAGTAAGACTGATGCCAAGGCCCGCGCCGCTCGAAATATTAATGATTCGACCGTAGCCCGCCGCCTTCATCGCTGGGGCGACGGCCTGGCTGCAGTAAAACGCGCCGTCGAGGTTTACAGCGAAGATGGCGCGCCAGTCGGCGCCGGACACTTCCTCAAGCGGCCGGCCGACTTGGCCCATCACGCCGCCCGCGTCGTTCACCAGGATGTCAATGCGGCCGCTGGCCTCGAGCGTTTGCGCAACCATGGCGTGCACCGCCTGGCGATCGCTCACGTCGAGGACGCGAACCTCGAGCACCGTTCCCTGTTGTTTCGCCAGTGCCGCCGTTTCTGCGAGTTCGGCCTTGAGCAAATCGCAGGCCACCACGTGCGCTCCGAGGTTCGCAAAATTTAACGCGATGGTGCGGCCGAAGCCATGGGCGGCGCCGGTTACGATTGCCGTTCGACCGTCAAAGCGGATTTGCATAGAGTGCCCCAGCGTTCTGGATGATTGCTGCCGAGGTGCCCGCGCCCCAGAGCAGAATCCGATCCTGCGGGCCGGAGCCGGTTACGGCCACGGACCCTCGAGCGCCTCGCGCGTCTCCTCGACGCCCGCGCGCCACACTTTCATCATCTGATCGTCGGGCTTCTGGTACGCGCCGCCGAAATTGCCGTCGCCCAGGTATGCCCGCACGCCAGCAGCGTCCATCATGCGCATGCGCGCGATGTCGATCATCGGCTTCTGGCCGTCCGGCAGTTTCACACCCGCTATGCGAGTCCACGGAAAGTTCTCCATCCACGACGCGTGCGACGCAACGGAATCGATGGCTGCCACCGCTGCTGCGGTCCTTGGTGCGTTCCACCAGTTGTGCCACTTTACGGTTATCCCCGGGTGATCGTTCATCCACTCCTGCAGGATAGAACCGCCCGGAATGTTGCCGCCGTGAGCGTTCACGAACAGGACGCGCGTGAACCCAGTGCACGCGAGACTTTCGAGGACATCCGCGACAATACGCTGGTAAGTATCGAGACGAAGACTGATGCTGCCGGGGTAAGCGCGGAAGTAGGGCGTGATGCCGTAGCTGAGAACGGGAAACACCGGCACGCCGAGCGGCTCCGCAGCCTCGCAGGCGACGCGCTCGGCTAGTATAGCGTCAACGGTCAGCCTCAGGTAGCCGTGCTGCTCGGTGCTCCCCATCGGCACGACGGCGCGACCGTCCTGCTGCAGCTTTTGCTCCACCTGCATCCAGTTCATGTCCGCGATTTTCATTTGTGTTGTCCGGAAACTCTAAGCCACGCGGAACGTCTTCGTCAAGGTTGGTGCGGTACGCCAAAATTTCGACGAGGCGGAAGCGTCACGCGACGAAAGTCACAGGCGGGTCGTTATGGTTTCCAGGCCGTGCGCGGATGGACCCGTTTCCACCCGCCACAACGCAAACGCGCATAGCACGGCGAGCACCGCGATCCCCGTGAACATCCACAAGCCGGCATGGTAGCCGGCCGCGTTGGTTGCGCTCGCCAGCCAGTGGTCGTTTGCCCAACCGACCAGCAGATTGATGACGACGAGCCCCAACTGCTGCACCGAGTCCAACATGCCGTTGGCCAAGCCGAGTCGCGACTTGTCCACCACATAGACGAGCGCCGGCCACATCACCGCCGGGACCAACGCGAACGCCACGCCCATCATGGCCATCGGGATCGCCGGCTGGATGTTGGTGAAGCCCAGCATGGGAAACACTGGCACGATGAGCAGTGAGCCAAACATCATCAGCAGCGACCGGTGAGCGTAGCGATCGACGAGCAGGCCGAAGATTGGCATGCCGACGAGAGAAAAAAATGGCTCCATGCCCACCAGCAGCGATGCGGTCTGCGGTGTGACGTGGCGCGCCTCGATCAGGAATTTCTGTCCGAATGTCTCGAACGGGAAGATGCAGCCGTAGAAAGTGACGCATAGCGCCGCAATCAGCCAGAACGATCGGTTGAACCGGAACACCTCGCCGAGCGGGATCTTCGTGGTTCGCGCGGTATGTCCCAGAGTGAATTGCCGCTCGCCACGCGCGTCCAGTTTCCAGTAGAGCGCGGCGCCAAGCAAGCACAGCGCGCCGAAGCCGACGCCGAGCAGAAGAGGCCAGCGCCAGTAGGTGTACGCAGCGTGCGCCCATGCAGGCGAGACTTCAGCGCTGAACGAGCCGAGCCGTGCCGCCGATGCACGAAGACCGAACGCCAGGCTGAGTCCATCGTGCCAGAACCAGCGAGCCACGCCGACGTTGGCGGCGAGTTGCAGCGCTTCGCCTCCGGAGCCGACCAAAAGGCGGCCGGCGGCCATGATGCCCAGCCGCGGGCTGAGCGCGGTGATGACCAACCCGATGAAGACGAGCACGCCGAAAATCGAGAGCGACTTCCGCGTTCCCAACCGGTCGATCATCACGCCGCAGACGAGCATCCCAACGATATTGGGAAGGCTGTAGACGGCCTGCAGGAGCCCAATGTCGGTATTCGAGAAATGCAGTTGCCGATTGAGCAGCGGCGCGAGGGGCGCGATGTAGTCGAATGCGTAGTAGCCGCCGTAGGAGGCGATGCCGATCACTAGGAGAATCAACCAGCGCGAGCGACGCGACGGCGCCGGCTTCTCGATCACACTCGCATTCACCACAGCGTCAGACATCTGCGGAGGCCTCTTCACTCGCGCCGACACAAGGCTCCCGGCGCCGGCTGCATAATCTCACAGAACAGCGGTCCTGCCGATGGCGAAACAAGAAACCGTGAAAGCCTCACACTTGTGCGCACACACAGTCAAACTTCCCTGACACTCAGCCTTCCATTTCGGCGGACTGCGCGTCTGCGGGGAGGCAGCTTTGAAGTTCTCGCGCTTCCCTAGGTAAGGAGCAGTGTGCTAAAGAAGGAATCGGAGGGTTGGCCGTGAAGAAGCAGGCACGGATTACCAGCAAAGGGCAAATTACGCTTCCGCACGAGATTCGCCGAGCGCTCGGCGTTCGCCCCGCGGTCACGTCGTTCTTTGCCGGCGGTCGCGCGCAATACGACGGGATCGATTCGGGCGTCACAACGCTCTTCGATTATCCGCTATACTTCGCGCTCCGCGGTGTCGTCCTCGACGGTGATCCGGTCCAGAAACTCGTGGATGTGCTTGCCGAAGACCGGCTGTACCCACACCTGGAATTGCTCGTTCCTTTCGTCGGCAACCGCGATTTGCGCCGGATTGCCAGCGCAAAGGGATCGTCGGTCGAAAAAGTGACGCTCGCGTTTTCCATTCTGCTGACGATGCGCGGCATTCCCGAGCTTTTCTACGGCGACGAAATCGGAATGACGGGAGGAGAAGACCCCGACAATCGGCACGATTTTCCCGGCGGGTTTCCGGGCGATAAGCAGAATGCCTTTCTCGCGTCAGGCCGCACGCCCGAACAGCAGGAGATTTTCTCGCACGTAAAAAAACTTCTGCAACTCCGCCGGGAGCATCCCGCGCTGCGGCGCGGCCGTTTGTGGAACATTGAGTGGGACGCATCTTCCTACGTCTTCGCCCGAGTCGCGCCCGCCGAACAGCTCTTCATTGTATTCAATAGCAGCAATTCCGTGAAGACGCTGCACCTTTCTTTTTCAGGTACACCACTCAAGGGCGCATCCAGAATTTCCGCGCTTCTCGGGGGACGCAACGAGCAGATTCAGAACGACAGAGTTGGCGTAACGGTCGCCGCGCACGAGTTTCAGATTTACTCGGCGAAATAACCTGCCGTCGAAAGGGGAATGAATGGCCGGAAGAAGACTACTGTTATCAGCTTTCACCATGGCGGCTTTGATTCTTCCGTCGCAGATTCGCGCGCGGAACGCTCCGGGCGCGCCCGGCACAATCCCCACATGGACCGCCGGAAGCAAAGATGCAGTAGGCACGGCAACATCGGTCGATTCGCGCGTCTGGTTCACGTTGCAGGGCGGCATTCTCACCGAAGTGTATTATCCGCGGCTCGATACCGCCGACGTGCGCACACTCGAATTCGCCGTCAACGATGGGAAACGAGTGTGGATCGAATCGAAGGATTTGATTCATTCGATTCAATGGATCAATCACGATGCGCTTCTGTATCGGCAAACGAGCCGCGACCCGAAGAGCAAGTTCACAATCACAAAAACTTACGTAACCGATCCGCGGCGAGACACTTTGCTGATCGACGTGACCTTCCGCGGCCCCGCCACGGATTCTCTATACGTTCTCTACAATGCGGCGCTGAACAATTCCGGATACGGAGACACTGGTTACACGTCGCAAGGCGCTCTCGTTGCCGAGAAATCGGACGCGGCTTCGGCGCTCGTGAGCACCACGGGCTTCGCGCGCACCTCGAGCGGTTTTGCCGGCGCCACTGACGGCTACACCGATTTGCTGCTCCATCATCGTCTCGATTGGACGTACACCCGCGCTGAAAATGGCAACGTGATTCAGGCGGCGAAGCTTGTTCGCGCGAGTCATTTCACTCTGGCGCTCGGATTTGGCACTACGCCGGCGGTTGCGATCGCGAATGCACGCGCCAGCCTGCGAGCGGGCTTCTCAAACGTCAGCGCCGCGTACGTGAGCGGCTGGAGCAAGTACGCGAGCACGTTGCGTCGCGTCGATAATCGCTATGAGAACGAATTTCGGCTTGCCGCCATGGTCCTCAAGGCCCATGAGGACAAAACATATCGCGGCGCGATGATCGCCTCCATGAGCATTCCGTGGGGATTCGCCGCGCAATCCGCCACGCCGAATGTCGGCGGCTATCACCTTGTTTGGGCTCGCGATCTCTATGAAATGGCGACGGCACTTATCGCCGCCGGGGACCGCAACGCGGCCAGTCGCGCATTGAATTATTTATTCACGGTTCAGCAGAAACCGGATGGCAGCTTTCCTCAAAATACCTGGCTCGACGGACGTCCTTATGGGACCGCGGAGCAAATGGATGAAGATTCCTATCCCATGATTCTTGCCTGGCAGCTCGGCAAGACGGACCGGGAAACGTGGAAAAAGCACGTCCGGCCCGAGGCTGAATACGTCGTTGCGCACGGCCCGATGACGCAGGAAGAACGCTGGGAGGAAGTGCCGGGATATTCGCCGTCCACGATTGCCGCGGAAATTGCAGGATTGATCTGCGCCGCGGACATCGCCCGAAAAAATGGTGCGAGCGATGATGCGCGGCATTACACGCGCGTCGCGGACGATTGGGCCTCCCATGTGGAAGATTGGATGGTGACGACCACGGGCCACCTCGGCGGCGCGCTCGCTTCCCGTGGCTATTACATACGCATTGATGACAATACGAATCCCAACGACGGCGACAAGCTCGATGTGCGCAATGGCGGCGGCGCCTTCGACGAACGCGACGTTGTGGACGCCGGCTTTCTCGAGTTGGTCCGGCTCGGCATTCGGCCCGCCGATAATCCTATAATTGAAAATTCAATTAAAATCATTGATTCGACGATCCGCGTCGAGACTCCGAACGGCCCTGCATTTCACCGTTACAATCACGACGGATACGGCGAATCCTATTTCGGCGGCCCTTGGGAAGGACAGGGAATTGGGCGCCTGTGGCCGATTTTCACCGGAGAGCGCGGCGAATATGAAATTGCTCGCGGCCACGATGCCACTGTCTATATCAATGCGATGATGCATTTTGCGAATGCCGGCGGGATGATTCCGGAGCAAGTGTGGGATCGTGCCGAACCGACTGCATCACGATTTAGCTTCGGCTCGGGCACGGGAAGCGCGACGCCGCTCGCATGGAGCATGGCGCAGTTTATCCGCCTGGTCGTTTGCTCCGAGGAAAAGAAAATCGTGGAACAACCCAGCATCGTTGCCGATCATTTCCTCAAAAAAACTCGCTGACCTGACGCGGTTCAATTTCCGGGATGATATTCCTTTTGGATGTGACCCTGGAGCTGCGATTTGTAGAAGTACACCACCCGCAGATTGCCCGTGACGTACCGCACCGCTTGGTCATCGAAATTCGGCGAATCCGGATGGCCGCTCTCGCCGCCGGTGCTGACGGCCCACGCGCGGACGCGCGGCCCGAAATCGACGACGCAAACGAAGCTATTGCCAAAGGCCGCGTACCAGCTTTTGGTGTTCGGGTAAGGGCGGCTGCCGTAGGCCGCAAGCGATCCCCAGGTGGAGGAGGTGAAGGGTACCGGAATACTCGGCTTCGAATCGTCGAAATGCGGATGATAGATGCTGTCGTCGAGCCGCTGGAACCGATTGATTCTGCCCCACGGGGTCTGCCAGGTCCCGAAATCGGCCGTCAGCTTGTCCGAAGCCGCCGCCAGCGACTGCAAGAGATCCTCCGGGCTGGCTCGCTGCATCACATAGTCCTCCGGCGAAATCCCGGCTGCTCGGGCGTCTGTCCCCACCCGCAGGAAAATATCCGTGCCCCAAAACGAGGCGAGTGACGTCGCCACCGAATTGATCCCCCACCGGTAATTCCACTGCCGCAACACCGTGATCTGCGTGGCCAGCTTGGCCCTCACGGGATTCGATGCCGGCGTCCCATCGTACGCGCTCACCAACCGCGGAATCATTTTGGCGAACGCGGGCAAGTAGCTATCGAACCCCGCTGCCGCGAGGGATGCCATTGTCCAGTCTTTATGGCCCGTGAGCAATCTCAGCGCGTGATAGCCCCGCGGGCTTTCCTCGCTTCCCCTGTCTACATACTTCGGAAAATCGCTTCGCTTCGGGCTGGACGGGCCCGCCGCCGACCAGGGCCAGTTATTGGAGTTATAGAGCCACCCGCTCGCCGGATTCAGCAAGTGCGGTGTGTTTGCGAGCGTCAGGAGCCCCTTGTACGCCGTCGCTGGGTTGCTGCCATCGACCGGTTTGGTCCAGTCGAATGCATCGTCGCGCTGGGGAATATAGTCGGAATGCCAGTAGGCGATGTGGCCTTCCGCGTCGGCGAAGATCGTGTTATTGGACGAGTTGGTGTGCAACTGCATGGTTTTGCGAAACGCGGCGTAATCCTTGGCCTTCATGCGCGTGAAGTCCTGGATCAAAGCCCTCACTGGCCTCTGCATCAGGCTGATGCTCACCCATCGGTCGCCAATCTTTCCGATAACAGGCCCGTGCTGCGTGTAATACGCCGTGAAGGTCTTGCTGGCCATCCCGGCGTCGGTCTTGTACGGCACTGTGATTGTGCGCGTCGTTACCGGCAGTTCCTTGTCTCCGTAACGGTAGTAATAACGGCCGTCCTTCTTCGTCACCGTCTCGAGAAATTCTTCGACGTTCTCCACCCCGCTCGAAGTGTGCATCCAGCCCGCAGTGGCGTTGAATCCCTGGTAGATAAAGAACTGACCCCAGGTCGTTGCGCCGTAGGCGTCCAGACCTTGTTCACTGACCATTTGCAGCTCGGACCGAAAATAAAACGATACGTGCGGATTGATCCATAGCAGCGCGTGATGGTCGAGCGTGTTCGACGGCGCAATAGCAATGCCATTTGAGCCGGAAGGCTCGGGCAGCGATCGTTCTCTTGACACTCCCTCTGTCGGCTGCGGCACTTGGCCGTAGAACGCAGCGAGGCGATCGACATTCACCTGGTAGATGTCCCCGCCGATGCTTCCTTCCGTGAATGCGAGCGCCATCCACGGCTCGAAGTGCGTAATGACCCGCGGCTTCACCTCCGGATGCTTATAGAGATAGAAGTTTAGGCCGTCCGCGAAGGCGTCCATCAGTTTCTTCAGCCACTCTGGGCTTGCCGCGTATTTGGTTTTCAGCACGGCGGGGTTGACGAACAGCTTCATGCGCAGATCCCGGTATATCGCGGACTTGCCCTCGGCCTCGGCCAGGCGGCCCGTCGCGTCGATGTAGTTCATCTCCACGCGGTTGAAATCGTCTTCGGCCTGCGCGTATTCCATTCCGAAAACGGCGTCCGCGTCCGTCTTCCCGTACACATGCGCGATGCCCCACTTGTCGCGGATGATCGTGACGTGCCTAGCCTCGCTTTCCCACCGCGCCACGTCCGGGGACGCGGCCTGGACCTGAGCCCGCGCCGGAGCGTAGATCGCGAGCACGAGCGCGAGGAGGATGAGTATCAGCTTCTTCATGATGGTCTTTATACCTAACCGTCGTGCTGGAAAGAAATGGCGGGGACGACGGGACTCGAACCCGCGACCTCTGCCGTGACAGGGCAGCGTTCTAGCCGGCTGAACTACGTCCCCGCAAATACGTCACAAATGAAAGGCGATGCAACACTGGTGGGCGATGTGCGATTTGAACGCACGACCTTCCCGGTGTAAGCGGGATGCTCTAACCGCTGAGCTAACCGCCCGATGGATATTTTCGCCCATCCCGCTAGATTTGTCACGCTCTCAATCACTTACCTCGCCTCGAAGTGAGTCCACATGCTTCAGTGAGTCCAATTAGGAGCGGCCCGCTCGACTGTCTCGCGCGAAAATTCGTCGGAGAAGTGAGTGTAGCCGCTGGTTATTCGCAAGCTGGAATGGCCCACTTGGGACTTGGTAAATTCGGGCGGGACGTTCATCGCTTGCAAATGGCTGACCCTTCCGTGTCGAAAGCTATGTAAGCCTCCAATACGGATTCCCAATCGTTCACAGATCGGATGAAGCACTTGGCGCACCACATTATTCGCTTCCAATGGCGTTCCGTTCTTTGTCGAAAACACCCGGCCAGTTTGCCTGTCGCCCAAATGTTCCCGCAACAGAGCGACGGTTTGTGAGTCAATCCATACGTCACGATAGCTACGGGGAGTCTTGGGCGTCACTTCCTGGCCTCGATACACCGACCGTCGAACGTGAACGATCCCGCGACCCAAGTCGATGTCCTCGACGTGAAGCGCGAGAAGTTCACCGGCTCGGAGTCCACTCGCCCCGGCCAGCCGGAATAGGATTCGATATTGTCCCGTTGCCGCTTGCTCTACTCTCTGCATCTCCCCCGAAGTGAACCAGCGTGGCTCTCGGATCGGAACGACGGGCAGCGTCGGATACCATTTCCGGGGCGCTTCGTCGTTCTGTTGAGCGTGCCAGTTCATCATTGAGCGAAACAGTTTCCAGAGGTTGTGAACGGTTTTCGGCTCCAAGCCTTTTGCCGTCAGAGTCGCAAGCCATTCGTTGATCGTTCCCGTCTTGATGTCGGTGAGCGGGAGTTTGCCGAAAAAGGGAATCAGATGCGATTTGATTTGCAACGGAGCCGTGTATTGAGTGGAAGGCTTCAACAACGGCAATCGTTTGGCTTCCCACTCGGCTGTGATGCCTGTAAATGTTCGCGGAGAATGAGACGCACGTTCTAACGTCGCATCGGAATTGACGCCCGCGACGTATAGAAGGTTCATCAACTTTCTTCTCGCTTCGGATCGACCTATTTCGGATTTGAGTCCCAATACGACAGCCCGTCTCTTTCTCGTTCGCTGGCCGGAAATATCTTCGTAATAGCGCCCGACCCATTTGCCACAACGCAAAAATACTTGGCCTGCTTGTCCAAACCGTCTCGACATGTTGCGTCCTCTTTTCTGTCGAAACGGCTTCCCGCGAAGCATTATATCGCTGGGGTCAATAAACAGGGAGAGCGGACGGGAATTGAATGGTGACGGCAATTCTGCCGGGTTGATGAACAAAGGACTGTCCAGAGACATAGCACACCTGTTTCTATGTTCTGGAATTGACCTTGCCTATCGTTCAGTGCCGGAGCCTGAAGCTGGAATCGCTGGGCGGGTTCCCAACTCTCGTTGGGGCCTGCGACGCCAGAGATAGCTTATTTACAGCGTGCGGTCTTGAACTGAGTCTCCAGTGAGGTAGCCACAGTGCCGCGTTGGTTGTGGATCACAACATAACACTTACGAGGGATGGTAGCAAGTCTCGTAACAGGCAGGTAGTGTCCTAATTTGGATTCTTCTATGTGTATCCGTTGTACTCGACTGGCCCACTGCGTGCAAAGGTTCCTACTGGATTCAAGACGGCGAGGGCGGCCTTGGTAAGTTTAGGCAGGCCGCTCGGCTCATAGATAAAACACCAACGACTTTCATGGTTTCCTTCCTCAGAAGACTCAGGGTACAGGGTATCCCTATAGACCACGTTGCCGTAGTAGGCGAGAAACTCTATACGTTCATAGACGGACTCCCTTCTGTCGTTTTGTCCAATAACATGCTCGGGGTCGATTCCTTTCCCGATTGGAAAACTGTCTCGATGTACGATGAGACTCAGGTCTGGCATCACTGCGGCGGAGGAGTAAACGGGAGGGATAGGCAGGTCTTCTGGTTTATCGACAAAGCAATAATCAGCCGACATCGATATAATTTTCCCTGGCGTATTCCCCTGATTGAGACAAGATAGGGAAAATCTCCTGCCACTTTCGTCAAGTGTGAGGCTGACAACAAACCACGGACGTTCTGCATTGATGACCGCTTGAGCATTCAACATGGCAGCATTGGCTTGCTTCTCTAGCGTTCCGATAGTGCGCAACGCGGCCAAAACACCGCCGATTCCAACGAGAACCAAGAGCCAAGTTGGAAGGTTTGCGCCAGAAAAAGCGCGGCAGAATTCACCACTCGGTTCGCATGCTTGATTTATGGCTTCTTGTTCGGCTGCGTCGCCATCTACACTGAACCCGTAAAGGCGGGCTTCTTGCGCCGCATAGTCGGCCCTGCACTTCTGTTCTTGGGCGTCGCAGCGTTTCTTTTGCCACCCTATTATCAGGACGGTTGCCCCGATAACAATACACAGCCACCACCGTTGCTTCACCCATCTAAACATAGTGCCGTAATTGTACTCCAACACCCGAAGGCTGTGTCTCAAGCCGCCTTCTGCTTTCCGTTGCAGGCCCGAAACGTCTCCCCCGCAAACGTGCCACGACCAAGCACGTCCCGTAGTGGGGGTCAAGTTCATTCGTGCTTGGGGAAAAACTTGCTAGGACTTGCTAGTTCCGAGGGATTACTTGCGAGTGAATTTATTGACGAGGCTTGATGAAAATTCCCTTGGATGTCGAAGGGCGCATAACGGGGCTTGAAACGCGGGGAGACTTTTCACTTTGGGAAACTTGGTGCTGGCGAAACATTTCCTGATTCAACTCATCCTCAAGGAACGGCGACACTGTTGACTCGATGTCTCTCGCCGCCGCCAAACGGTCAGATTCCGCTTGTCTGCGTCCTTCATCGGCTAACTCACGCACAATTTCCGCTTCTCGAATTTTCCAACGAGCGAATTCCTCATTCGATTTACGGCGTTGTTCAGCAAGTTCGGCTTCATGGCGCTGGGCCGCGTCAACACGATCACGTTCTTGCCGCTCCCGAATCCCGGCTAGCATGGCGGCGTGGTCGGCTTGGCGTTGCTCGAATGTTCGAATCTTAGTTCGAGAAAATTTGAGGGCGCACGATCTGCCACAGAATAGCCCGCTTTGGTTGGGATTCGCTTTGACAACGAATTCAACT